>Ga0154525_130_pt2 | contig 65320 bp, 67 predicted proteins | sample RifGroE2_FD_105668 | JGI IMG/M metagenome (GOLD analysis project Ga0154525, IMG submission 105668) | Firmicutes bacterium GWE2_51_13
ATCTTCGCGTATACCTCGGATCAAGTCAAGAAAACACTCAGCATCAACGTTTATCCGACCTCCGTCCAAGCCAGCAACATCAGCCTGCTTGAGGTGAAGGTGAAGGAGAAGACGAAGGATATCAGAGAGAGTACGGTGTTGATTTCGGGCGGCGGCGGCGTGATGGACCAGTTCCATCGACTTGACGAGTTGGCCGTCGAACTCAACGCACAGGTCTCGGCCAGCCGGCGGATCGTCGATAGCGGAATTGCCACGCGCAAAATCCAAGTCGGTCAATCCGGCAACACGGTCAGTCCGAAACTGTACATCGCTTTGGGGATCTACGGATCCTTGCAGCACATCGAAGGATTGAAAAACGTCGAGAACATCATCTCCGTCAACATCGACAAGGACGCGCCGATCTGCAGTTTATCGGACATCGTCGTCGAAGGGGACGCGGTCGAGTTCATCGAGAAACTAGTCGAAAAGATCAGACGCGAAAAAGTCTGAACAACAAGGAGAAACACATGAACATTCTGGATTTCAATATGGACTTCTTTTCCCTTAAAGGGAAAAACGCCATCGTTACCGGTGGTAACAGCGGATTAGGACAAGCTTTCGCGACTTCGTTGGCCAAAGCCGGCGCCAACATCATGGCCGTCAGCATCATGGACGACGGTGGCGAAACGAAAGAAATGATCGAATCCTGCGGCGTACAATACAAGCATGTCTTCGCGGACATCACCGCGGATGGCGAATGCAAACGCGTCGTCAAAGATTGCGTCGACACCTTCGGCAGCATCGACATCCTGGTCAACTGCGCCGGGATCTGCATCAACATCGAAGACGTCACCAAATTCGGTCGTCGCGAATGGGACAAGATGGTCGCCGTCAACTTGACCGCCGCTTTCGAAATGACCCACGAATCCATCCAATACATGATTCCCCAGAAGAGCGGGAAAATCATCAACATCGCTTCCTTGTTCGCATTCCTAGGCGGACAATGGTCGCCTGCCTACGCCGCCACCAAACACGGAATCGTCGGTTTGACGAAGTCCATGTGCGACGAACTGGCTCAGTTCAACATCCAGGTGAACGCCATCTCCCCGGGATACTTCGCGACGAAGTTGACCGAAAAAACCCGTTCCGATGCGAAACGCAACGGTGAAATCCTTGCCCACATCCCGGCGAACCGCTGGGGCTGGTTGGCCGACTTGATGGGGACCTGCGTCTTCTTGGCAAGCCCGGCTTCCAACTATGTCAACGGACATAACCTGACTGTAGACGGCGGTTACTTAATGAGATAATGATGCGCAAGCATCATTCTTTCTACTAAAGGAGAAAGTGCATGAACGAAAAGTATTTCATCGGTATCGACAGCGGTTCGCAAAGCACCAAAGTCTATATCTATAATCAACACGGGGAAATCATCTGCAGCGCCAGCGAAGGGCTGAAACCGATGATGACCCGCCAACATGGTTATGTGGAACATCCCGACGACGATCTTTGGGATAGTTTGAAAATCGTTTTAAAGAAAGTCATGAAGGAATTCAAAGGCGACGTCAACGACATCAAGGGATTGGGTCTATGTTCGATCCGTTGCTGCCGCGTCTTCATGAAAGCCGACGGAACGCTTCAAGCTCCGATCATGAGCTGGATGGATGTCCGTGCCTATGAAACCTTCATCGACGATCCTGAAATCGCCTACACCTGTTCGACCTCGGGGTATCTGACCCACCGTCTCACCGGTCAATTCAAAGAAATGTCCGCGAACGCCTATCAATGGCAGTTCCCGGTCGATATGGACAAATGGGACTGGTCCGATGACAAGACGTATTTCGACGGATTCAAAATCCCGCGCGAAAAACTGATGGACATCCAAGTCCCGGGAACGATCCTGGGGTATGTGAATGAAAAAGCCCACCTTGAGACCGGTTTACCCATCGGACTTCCGGTTGTTTCCACTGCCAATGATAAAGCGGTCGAAGCCCTCGGATCGGGCTTGAACCAACCCAACGTCGGTTTGGTCTCTCTTGGAACCTACATCACATCGATGGTCTTCGGCAGCAAGAACATCCCGCAAGCCACCAACTTCTTCACAAACCTTTCCTGCATCCCGCAAAAGTATCTCTACGAAAGCGGCGGCATCCGCAGAGGCATGTGGCTGGTTTCCTGGTATAAAGGAATCATCGGCGACGAATACGCCGCCAAAGCCAAGGCGGAAGGATATTCCGTCGAAGACTATCTCGCCCGTGAAGCCGCCAACGTACCGGCCGGATCCGACGGTCTGATGACCATCCCCGACTGGTTGGCCCCCGCGACGCAACTCTACCGTAAAGGCGTGATGCTGGGCTTTGACGATCGTCATACCCGCGGTCACATCTATCGCTCCATCCTCGAAGGCATCGCCATGACCTTGAAAAACAGCTACGATGCCATGAACACCGAATTGGGCGTCACCCCGGACAAGATCATCGTCTCCGGCGGTGGTTCCAACAGCGACTTATACATGCAGATTTTCGCCGACATGTACGGTGTGAAGACGGTCCGTAACGAAATCAACGGGGCGGCTTCCCTGGGCGCCGCCATGTGCGCGGCCGTCGCATCCGGCTACTACAAAGACTTCGACGAAGCCGTCGGACACATGATCAAGCAAAAAGACGAATTCCTTCCGAACATGGAAAACCACAAGATCTATCAGAAACTAAACAACCAAGCCTACCGTGATCTACCGAAAATGTTGGAGAGCACGCTGAAGTCGGTCTTTGAAGGATTGAAGTAGTCCATATTCGAAACGGGGATCCATCCGTGAAACCAATAATTCTTGTCACAAACGATGATGGAATTCATTCTCCAGGGCTCTGGGCGGCTGCGCAAGCCGCCTCTTCCCTGGGGGATTTGGTCGTTGTCGCCCCGATGTACCAACAAACCGGTATGGGTCGCTCCTTTCCCAAAGGCGAGGATGTCGGGAAGATCCAACGATTCACCCGATGGATCGACGGACAAGAAATCGTAGCCTACGGGGTCCACGGATCACCGGCCCAAGCCGTCGCTTACGGAGTCCTTGAACTCTGTCCGAGTAAGCCCGATCTCTGCATCAGCGGAATCAATTATGGCGAGAATCTGGGATTGTCGATCACATGCAGCGGGACGCTAGGCGCTTGTTTCGAAGCGGATAGCCATGGCATCCCTTCGATCGCCTTCTCCATCCAAGCCGACCTAACTGACCAGCACTCCAGCGACTTCAAGGAAATCGATTGGGAACCGATCCGATCCATCGTCCATGCGATCGCCAAAGAACGATTGAGCGAAGGGTTTCCCCAAGAGATCTCCATCTTCAACGTCAATATCCCCAACGGTGCGACCGTCTCTACCGAGAGACGCCTGACCCGCCAAAGCCGATCCAACTATTCCGTCTTTCTCAAACCCGGGTTGCGCGATTTTCAACAGGCATATCCGCTTCAAACCAGACTGGATGTATCGAAAGAAACGATCGACCCGCGCAGCGATATCTACGCTTACTATTTTGATCAGGTTGTTTCCATCACTCCGTTGACGTGGGATCTTTCTTCCGCGTACTTCAAGGAGTAAAGCGGTTCACTTCGCGAAGATGAACCTGAAAGGATCATACTATGAAACGAAAAGGAATGTTGAAGAGTTTACGACTCGTCGTCTTCCTCCCCGCATTCTTGTTGTTGGCGCTTACGATTCTATTGAATTTCGTCAATGAAGAAGCTTTCCTGCATGTCACGACCCTGGCCAAGGACTTCATGGTCACACAATCCGGTTGGTTGTTCAGTTTGGTCGGAGCAGCGTGTCTCATCGTCGTCATCGCAGCGTATTTCTCACCCTTCGGCGAAGTCCGCATCGGCGGACCGGATGCCAAACCGATGTTGAATAAGATCTCCTGGTTCACCATCACGCTTTGTACCACCATCGCCGCCGGCATCATGTTCTGGGGGATGGCCGAACCGATCTGGCATCTTGCCTATCCGCCGGCGTCTTTAGGCATCGAACCGATGTCCGCCGAAGCCGCGAAATTCGCCATGGAAACCTTGTTCCTTCACTGGACCTTCCTTCCGTATGCCATCTATGCCGTTCCGACCATCGTCTTCGCGTTCGCTTACTATAATATGAAGCGTTCGTTCAGCGTCGGTTCCGAAATCGCCCCGGTTATGGGGAAACGAAACCAAAGTAAACTCGACATCGGCATCGATGCGGTCGTCCTCTTCTGCGTCGCCGCCGGAATCGCAGCTTCGTTCGGCACTTCCGTCATGAACATGGGCGGAGGGATGGAATCCCTCTTCGGCATCGCCGATGGCAAAGGACTCTGGATCATCCTCACGATTCTCGGTACGATCGCTTTCGTCACATCATCCGCCACCGGACTTTTGAAGGGGATCAAATATCTTTCAAATTTCAACGTCTTGTTATATGTCATCATACTCGGTGCCTTGTTGATTCTCGGACCGACGGTTTATATGTTCGGACTTGGGACCGAAGCCATGGGCGGCTTCCTCACCAACATTTTCGATAAAGCCTTATTCACAGGCGCCGCCGCAGGCGATTCCTGGGCTTCCGGATGGACGATCTTCTATTGGTCCAACTGGATGGCGTGGGCACCGGTTTCGGCCGTCTTCCTTGCCCGTATTACCTATGGATACAAAGTCAAAGAAGTCATCACGATGAACTTCCTGATCCCCGGACTCTTCAGTGCGATTTGGATGACCATGATCGGCGGAACCGCCATCAATTTCCAAATGACCGGACGCGTCGACCTTCTCGCCATCATGTTGGAAAAGGGATCGGCTGCCGCAGGGTATGCGGTCCTCGGTGAACTCCCGTTCGCAGAAATCCTGATCTTCATCTACTTGGTCGCCGTTTTCATCTCCTTCGTCACCGCGACCGACTCCACGACCAATGCCATGGCCAGTATCTCCACCGAAGGCATGGCGGACGGACGCAAAGAAGCCCCCTTATACATCAAAATCATCTGGGGTGTCACCGTCGGCTTGGTCTCCCTCGTCTTCATTTCATCGTTAGGCATCGACGGCATCAAGATGTTGTCGTACCTCGGCGGATTCCCGGCACTCTTCCTTGGCATCCTAAGCGTCGTCTCACTCTTCGTCCTCATCAACCATCCGAAGAAATATGACGAATACGAAATCGAAAAGAAAGCATCGGAAGAAAAATAGTCAAAGCGTTCCCGCAAGGGGACGCTTTTTAATGTATTGGGAAGTAGGTTTCCACTTCGATTGAATCCTGCTTGTTTAACGATCAGCCAATCAATAAAGTGCATAAATAATGAAATGTAAAAAATAATTGACAAAAAGTATATTAAAGTGTACCATATGTCTATAAAAAAGAACAAAGGAGTCAATGAATATGTCCTATCAAGAAAAAAGAACCCTCTTCTCCATCCTTACCGGCATCCTCATCTTGGTCGCTTATGGTATCTATGCTTATGGCAAGTATCAATCCGGGGCGATGATCGCCGAGGATCTCACGTTCTGGGCAAAGACCATCCTGATTTTCATCGGAATCGGTATCGCGGTCAACATCGTCGGACAAATCGTTTTCCACATTCTGATCGCGATCCAAATCGCCATCAAAGAGAAACTGCACGATGTGAATACGGATGACAAGGCGATCGAGAAATCGATCCAAAACGAAATGGTGACGGACGAAATGGATAAGATGATCGAACTCAAATCCATGCAGACGGGATTCTTCGTCTCCGGGATGGGATTCATAACCGGACTCATCGTCCTTGTATTGAACTACTCGCCGGTCGTCATGCTTCATATCGTCTTCGTTTCCTTCAGCGTCGGTTCATTGCTTGAAGGCTTCCTGCAACTGTACTATTACAGAAAAGGCGTCTGACATGGCGAAGAAACTGAACATCACAAACAACATCCGTACCTTGCGTTTCTTTGCGAACGAGATGACGCAGCAAGGTCTTGCGGAAAAAGTCGGGGCTTCCAGGCAAACGATCGTAGCGGTCGAAGCCGGGAAGTACACCCCCTCGCTTGAACTGGCCTTCCGGATCGCCATCGCGTTCGATGTGGAAATCCAGGAAGTCTTCAATTGCGAAATCGAAGGAGAAGGATGACATGAAAGCGATCGTCTACGACAAGAAAAACAAGACGGACTTCCTCGTGATGCGCGAGGTCGAGAAACCGATCGTGAAAGCCGACCACGTCTTGGTTAAGATCCACAATGTCTCTCTCAATGCCGCCGATTACCGATCGCTCAAAATGGGGATCGTACCCGATGGCAGAATCATGGGGGCGGATATCGCAGGAGTGATCGAGGAAGTTGGCGGAAACGTTAAAAAGTTCAAGATCGGGGATTCCGTGTTCGGTGATCTCTCGGGTTGCGGATTCGGAGGGTTGGCGGAATATGTGGCGGCTCCGGAGAGCGTTTTGGCATCGATCCCTCCATCCGTAAGTTTCGAGACCGCTTCAGCTCTGCCGATGGCTTCGGTCACCGCCTTACAGGCGATGCGTAACCTTGGGAACCTTCAATCCGGTCAAAACGTTCTGATCTGCGGTGCCGGCGGAGGCGTCGGCACCTTTGCGGTTCAGCTCGCGAAACACTTCAATGCGAACGTCACGGCCGTATGCGGTAGAAACAACGTCGAGACCATCAAGTCGCTTGGGGCAGATACCGTCATCGACTATTCCCAGGAAGATTTTGCGAAAAGCACCAAGCGATATGACCTTGTGTTGGTTCTCAATGGGAATCGCTCGATTTCATCCTATCGGAAAGTCATGTCGCCGAAAAGCATTTGCGTAATGAGCGGCGGCTCCTTGTCCCAACTTCTTAAATTCACGATTCTTGGACCTTTGCTTTCAATCGGCGGCAAGAAGATGCGTCTTCTCTCCGCGAAACCCGACACTTCCGATCTAGCGTTCATCATGCGGCTCGTGGAAGAGGGTAAGGTACGTCCCGTGATCGACAAACGATACAGACTTGATGAAACCCTAATGGCCATGCGTTATCTTAACGAAGGTCATGCGAAAGGGAAAGTCGTGATTGGTATCTAGCGGTTGGGTCGCATGACGGGTTCTACGCGAAGTCCACAGTTCAATAGGATCGATACATTCCGCAACAGCCAAGTTTAGTCATTCATTATGTCGTATTAAAGTAAAAAATCCTCCCTTGAAGCTTTTTCAAGGGAGGATCTTATTACCATGCTTTTGTTTAGGTTTTATCTACCTGTCTCATAAATGGAATCACAGTCCGATATTTCCATGAATATCAACTGAATTTTATCGTTTGTGCCCATTCGATAAACAAATCTTGAGAATCTTCCGCGTTTTTCGACTCACATGCAAACTGAATCAGCCAAAACGCATCCGAACTTTTATAGACGGTCGCAAAGTAACTTATCTGCTTTCCGTTCACTGCCTTCTCGTACTCGAAGTAAACCAGATTATCTTTTTCTTCAATGGTCGAAGCAATCATATTGTTGTCGATCACAAGTTTCGCATATTCCTTTGCGGAGATATCCGTGGACATACCGTACGATTCAAAGATCGTGAATTCTTCCTTTAGTGTCGTCACCATATATTTCTGCGACTCATAATAGGCGGTTTGAGAAGCGATTTCTTTCTCGAAAAAATCAGTTGTCAACGTTATCGTCATGCCTGCTTTCGTAAATTCTTTTGTCTTTGCCTTCGATTCAAAGACATTATCCAACCCTCCACTAAGTACGAAAAACACTGAAAAACTCAAGACGGCCGATAATACGATCAATCCAATCTGCATAGGTTTGCTAAGTTTTTTCATAATTCTCCCCCTCAAGATGAACTTGATTTTTGTGTAAAGCTGAACACTAGACACGCCACCCGATTTCCATTCTTATCTGCAACGACTTATCTTGAATGTAACGAGGCAAGCTACCGTGTTTCAACCATTAAGAAAAGAATAGCATTTATTTTGATGTGAGTAAACGTTCAAAAGGAATCAATTAAAGTCAATCACCGGAACAGATCGATTTTTGTAAAATCCCAATGTTAAAGTCGTACCTATACGTAAACCAAATCCCGAAACGAATCCACTAAAATTGGTACTCGTCTAAAAATAGCTCAAAAAACGAGCAGGATTGCATCTATCTTTAGGAATCGTCCAGAAGACTGAGAATCATGAGATTAGGGTGAATCAATCGATAGTTAGGTTAAGCCGCCTAAACGTTACCGACGACTTTTAAGGCAATCTGAAGTAGAAAACAGCTCTTGAAATACATCAAATATGATGTATAATCATCATAGGAGAGTTGGGACTTGTCGGGTAGGGGGAAAGTACATGAAGGTACATTCGTATCATACCGCCGGGGGAAAAGATCTTATTCTCGAATTCTTGAGCACACTTAGCCCAGTAGAAAAAGCGGAGGGATTCTATATCTTGGAATTGCTTGAAACGGGTTCTTTCGAAGATTTGCATAAACTTGATGTTAAACATTTTGAAAGTAAGGTGTGGGAGATAAGATTCAGGAAATTCAACAGGATATTCTATGTTCTGATGGATAAGGAAAACATCTATCTACTGCATGGTTGTAAGAAGCAGAAGAACGCGGCAGAGCTAAATGATAAGAATCTGGCGATAGAAAGAGCAAAAGAAATAAAGTGAAAGGGGAAAACGATATGCCATTCAAAAAGATCGACGTCAAGGAAATCCTTGAAGAAGAACTGAAAGATGAGTACTTCAAATCGAACTATGAGCAGATCAAGAAAGAGTACGAGCTGATCGAGCAAATCGTGAGAATAAGAAAACTGAAGAAGATTTCGCAAGTCGAACTCGCGAAGAAAGCCTGTGTTTCCCAACAGGCCGTTTCCCGACTCGAAAGGGAAAAGCATATCCCCAAGATCGATACGTTGATGAAAATCGTCGACGGGTTAGGACTTAAGTTGACGTTGACCGAAAGATAACCGAACCGAGTTCAAGATTCCGATTTCTTGTGCTTAACGCGTATCTCAAGTTTGCATGTTTCCGTTTACAGAAACGGGTTTAGGGCTTATGATATAGGTACAAGTTAATCTGCGATCCGAGACACTGAGGCTTCGAAACATTCATCGAGTTTTAGTGTTTTTCTTTCGAAGGGAGAGAACATCATGTATGACTTCCTAATTATCGGCGCAGGAATCACTGGTTCTTTGATTGCACGTGATTTATCCCATTATCAATGCCGTGTGGCGGTATTGGAAAAAGATAACGACGTCGCAAACGAAGCCACTAGCGCAAACAGCGCAATCATCCACTCCGGGCATGACCCCCATGACGGGTCTTTGAAACTGAGACTTAATCTTCGCGGAAACGCGATGTATGAAGGGTTATGCAAAGAACTGAAGGTCGACTTTGAACGTAACGGCGCTTTTGTCGTCGCGGTCAATCAAAGCGAGTCTTCAAACCTACTGGAAATCTATGAGAAAGCCAAAGAACGGGGGATCCCCTGTTCGCTTTTGTCGCGTGAAGAGGCGATCGCGAAAGAACCCAACCTGAGCGACGATGTCATCCTGGCTTTGGATCTGCCATCCTCGGGGATCGTCAGTCCTTGGGAAGTCTGCATCGCGGCGATGGAAGACGCCATCAACAACGGTGTCGAACTTTATTTGGGAAACAAAGTACTCAAGATCGATAAAAAAGATGAATCCTTCGTCGTCCATACAACCAAAGGGAACTATGAAAGCCGGTTTGTCATCAATTGCGCCGGTGTCTATAGCGATGAAATCTATGCGATGGTCAGCGACCGACCGGGTTTCTTCGTCAAGGCAAGAAAAGGCGAGTACTATGTACTTGATAAATTCGACGAACCTTTGGTGACCCGGACGATCTATCCTTTACCTTCCGAAAAAGGGAAAGGGGTGTTGGTCGTGCCGACCATCCACCACAATGTCTTGTTGGGTCCGAACTCACAAATCATCGACGATAAAGAAGCCAACGACAATACCGCCGCCGCGTTGGAAAACGTGAGAAAAGATGCGATGAAAACGGTCAAGAACATCCCGATGAACATGGTGATCCGTACCTATGCGGGACTTCGTTCATCCGGTTCGACCGGGGACTTCATCATCGAAGAAGCCAAGGATGTGGCGCGGTTTGTCAACGTGGCGGCCATCGAGTCCCCGGGATTGGCGAGCGCACCCGCGATCGCGGAGTATGTCCATGAGGAAATCCTAGCGAAGAAATACGTGTTCGTCTTGAAAGACGAACCCCGGATCGAGCGTCGTCCGTGGATCATCATCAACCGGATGGGCAATGAAGAAAAACAAGCGCTCGTCAAGCAAGATCCGCGTTTTGCGCAGATGGTTTGCCGCTGCGAGTACATCAGCGAAGGGGAGATCGTCGACATCATCCACCGCAACTGCGGGGCAAGGACGGTCAAAGCGGTGAAGAGAAGGGTCAGACCGGGGGCGGGACGATGCCAAGGCGGGTTCTGCGAACCCCGCGTCGTCGCGATCTTGGCACGTGAACTCAATCTTTCCCCCATGGATATCCTGCTTGACGGCGATGAGTCCAAACTGTTGATCGCACGGACGAAGGAGTAGACCATGAGAACCATCGAACTTGTCATCATCGGCGGAGGGTCCGCCGGATTAGCCAGCGCAATTAGCGCGTATGAACACGGAATAAAGGATATTTTGATTCTTGAACGGGATAAGGAGTTGGGAGGCATCCTCCAACAATGCATCCACAACGGATTCGGACTGCATACCTTCAAAGAAGAGTTGTCCGGACCGGCCTATGCGGAAAGATACATCGATAAAATCAATGAATATAAAATCGAGGTCAAACTCAATGCGATGGTGACCCATCTTTCAAAGGATCGCATCATCGAATATGTGACCCCGGATGAAGGATATGTCACCTTGCAGGCGAAAGCGGTCATCTTGGCCATGGGATGCCGCGAGCGGACACGGGGGGCGATCGCCATTCCCGGATATCGTCCGGCCGGGATTTGGAGCGCAGGCACGGCGCAACGCTACCTCAACATGGAAGGATACATGGTCGGCAAACGCATCTTCATCCTGGGCAGCGGGGATATCGGGTTGATCATGGCGCGACGGATGACCCTGGAAGGGGCGAAAGTCCTGGGCGTCGCCGAAATCATGCCTTATTCCAACGGTTTACCCCGCAATATCAAACAATGCCTCGAAGACTTCGACATCCCGCTCTACCTTAGTCATACGATCACACGGATCGAAGGGAAAGACCGGGTAAACCAAATCACCATACAGAAGGTCGACGAACGATTCCAGGCGATCGCGAATACCGAACTCACCTTCGATGTGGACACCGTACTTTTTTCGGTCGGCTTGATTCCGGAAAACGCATTGAGCGAAGAAGCGGATGTGACTTTGCACCAAAAAACCAAGGGACCGATCGTCGACGAGACCTATCAGACCGACGTCCCCGGCATCTTCGCCTGCGGGAACGTCCTCCATGTCCACGATCTGGTCGACTGGGTGTCGCTTGAAGGGCAGAAGGCCGGGATTTCCGCGGCTCGTTATCTAAATCATGAAGTGACTTCCGGTAAGACCATCCAAATGGTCGCCGGGGAAGGGTTGGGCTACATCGTCCCCCACCACATCAATCCAAGCAACGTGGAGAAGTCGATCGAATGTATGTTTCGGGTGACGAAGACGGCGAAGTTTGTCGAGTTGGTCGTCAAACGCGACGGACAAGTCCTCAAGAGAATCAAGAAACGCCATCTCGCCCCGGCGGAGATGGAGCGGATCGTCCTCACCAAAGACGAACTGATGGGATGCAACGAATCGATTCGGATCGAAATCGGCGAGGTGACCCTATGAGCAAGGAAATGACCTGCATCGTTTGTCCGATGAGCTGTATGCTTCATGTGGATTTCGACGGGGAAGGGCACATTTGTGCCGTGAGCGGGAACACCTGTCCGCGCGGCGACGCCTATGCCCGCAAAGAATTGACGAATCCCACGAGGATGCTGACATCGACGGTGAAAATACACAACGCACCCTACGACCGGCTACCGGTCATCACCTCCAGCGACATCCCCAAAGGGAAACTCTTCGAGGTCATGGAAGCCCTGAGAGTTGTCGAAGTGAGCGCACCGGTGAAATGCAAAGACATCATTGTCAAAGACATCTGCGGCTTAGGGGTCGACATCCTGGCATCGCGTTCGATGCCTCAAGTCGATTGAGTTCAAACGAAGAAAAAATGGTATCATAAACACAACGATCATAAGGAGAACACCATGGAGAACTATGTCTTAGCCATCGACCAGGGAACCACAAGCACACGGGCGATCGTATTCGACCACGACACCAATATCGTCGGGGTCGCACAGAAGGAATTCACGCAGATCTATCCCAAACCGGGATGGGTCGAACACAATGCCAATGAAATCTGGACCAGCGTCCTGGCGGTCATGGCCGACGTGTTGATCACGACCCAGATCAAGCCGGAACAGATCGTCAGTATCGGGATCACCAACCAACGGGAAACCACCGTGGTGTGGGATAAAGAAACCGGGTTGCCGATCTACAACGCCATCGTCTGGCAAAGCCGCCAGACCGCATCCATCTGCGACGACATCAAAGCGGCGGGGAAGGCGGAAATGGTACGAAGCAAGACCGGATTGGTCGTCGACGCCTATTTCTCCGGAACCAAAGTCAAATGGATCCTCGATCATGTCGAAGGTTCGCGTGAGCGCGCCAAGAAAGGCGAATTGCTTTTCGGTACCATCGATACCTGGTTGGTCTGGAAACTCTCCGGAGGGGCGGCGCATGTGAGCGACTACTCCAACGCTTCCCGCACCCTCATGTATAACATCTACGACCTGAAATGGGACGACGAACTCTTGGAAATGCTGGACGTACCCAAGGCCATGCTTCCCACCGTCCTCCCATCAAGTCATCTCTATGCGAAAACCGCCCCCTATCATTTCTTCGGCCGTGAAGTCCCGATCTCCGGGATCGCCGGCGACCAACAGGCCGCCTTATTCGGTCAAGCCTGTTTCCTGCCCGGGATGGCGAAGAACACCTACGGGACCGGCTGTTTCCTCTTGATGAACACCGGTGAAAAACCGGTCGCCAGCCAGAACGGTCTCATCACGACCATCGCCTGGGGGCTCGACAATAAAGTGGAATACGCCCTGGAAGGCAGCATCTTCGTGGCGGGTAGCGCCATCCAATGGCTACGCGACGGTCTACATCTGATTTCCAGCGCACCGGAAACGGAAGAGATCGCAGGTCGGGTCGATTCGACCGACGGGGTCTTCGTCGTTCCTGCCTTCGTTGGCTTGGGCGCCCCGTATTGGGATGATCGGGCAAGAGGCGCGATCTTCGGTCTCACCCGAGGCACGACGAAAGAACATTTCGTCCGTGCCACGCTTGAATCCTTGGCCTATCAGACCCGCGATATCCTTCATGCCATGGAAATCGATTCGGGAATTACTTTAGCCGCACTGAAAGTCGACGGCGGAGCCGTTAAGAATAATCTTTTGATGCAATTCCAAAGCGATATCCTCGGGGTCAACGTGGATCGCCCCATCGTCCAGGAAACCACTGCGCTCGGCGCCGCGTTCTTGAGCGGATTGGCGGTCGGGTTCTGGAAGGGGACCGAAGAAGTCACCAAACATTGGAAAATCGAACGTTGTTTCAAACCTCAGATGAGTGAAGAAAAACGCGAAGCGCTGTATAAAGAATGGCAGAAAGCGGTCGCCGCGACCTGCGCCTTCCACATCTAACCCTAAACCACGGAAACACCGTGGTTTTCTTTGGCACGATTTTTCTGGTTTTCGCTTGTGTTTCGGTTCATGCTGCAGTGCTTATTGATTTATAATGAAGAATATAAGGAGAATGATCATGCCATTACCGAAGAATTTTCTATGGGGCGGAGCGACTGCCGCCAATCAATTGGAAGGGGCTTATCTTGAAGACGGAAAGGGATTGTCCAACGTGGATGTCATCCCGTTCGGGGAGAGACGTTTCCCCGTCATGGCCGGGAAGGATACGAAGTTCGATTTGACCGATCCCGCCGGGTATCCCAGCCATGAAGCCATCGACTTCTACCATCGCTATAAAGAAGACATCGCGTTGATGGCCGAGATGGGGTTCACGGCGTTCCGGATGTCGATCGCATGGAGCCGCATCTATCCTAACGGAGAAGAGGCACAACCCAACGAAAAGGGATTGAAATTCTACGAGAACGTCTTCGACGAGTTGATTAAATACGGGATCGAACCGGTCGTCACGATCGACCACTTCGATGTCCCCCAAGCCTTGGTCGAGAAGTACGGATCCTGGCGTAGCCGCGAGATGGTCGACTTGTTCGTGAAGTATGCCACCACCCTCTTTGTCCGCTACAAAGGGAAGGTCAAATACTGGATGACCTTCAATGAAATCAACATGCTGATGCACTTACCGTTCATGGGGGCCGGGGTCTTCTTTAAAGAAGGCGACCACAAGCTTCAAGTCAAATACCAAGCCGCCCACCATTTGTTGGTGGCTTCGGCGACCGTCACCAAGATCGCGCATGAAATCGATCCGAACAACCAGATCGGATGCATGTTGGCGGGCGGGATGACCTATCCGTATTCCTGCGCGCCGGAAGATGTCCGCATGGCGCAGGTGAAGAACCGCGAAAGTTATTTTTTCATCGACGTCCAAAGCCGCGGAGAATATCCCAGTTATGTCAAAAAAGAATTGGAACGCGAAGGCATCGTGCTTGCGATGAAAGACGGGGATCTGGAAATCCTCAAGAACCATCCGGTCGATTACATCGCCTTCAGCTACTACTCTTCACGCGTCGCCAGCGGCACGCCTGACGCGTCTTCGAACACGGCGGGGAATGTATTCAAATCCGTCAAGAACCCCCACCTGAAGTCCTCGGAATGGGGCTGGCAGATCGATCCGATCGGATTGCGCACCACCATGAACGAATTGTACGACCGCTACCAAAAACCCTTGTTCATCGTCGAGAACGGATTGGGCGCCGTGGATACGCCGCTTGAAGACGGGACGATCAACGACGACTACCGCATCGACTATCTGAGGGAACATGTCCGCGAGATGGTGAAGGCGGTCGAAGAAGACGGCGTCGAACTCTTGGGCTATACACCGTGGGGATGCATCGACCTGGTCAGCGCATCGACCGGTGAAATGAAGAAACGCTACGGCTTCATCTACGTCAACAAGGACGACCAAGGCAACGGGGACCTAAGCCGCAGCCGTAAGAAATCCTTCTTCTGGTACAAGAAAGTCATCGCATCCAACGGAAAAGAACTCGATTAACCATTCAAAACGCAGGAGTCCCCTGCGTTTTCTCTTTTTTACCGGAACATTGTTGAACTTGCGGACGATATCCTGTACTGTGTACTTAATGGAATCCCGTCATCGTATTCGTTCATCGCTTTTTTCGTCATCTCGCAAAGGAGAACCCCCATGTTCATCGACTTCATCTTCCCAGGACAAATCCCGCTTGAAATCAGCTTCATCGTACGTTTATTGGCGGCCGGCATCTGCGGCGCCATCATCGGGATCGAACGCAAAAACCGCTTCAAGGAAGCCGGCATCAAGACCCACAGCGTCGTCGCCATCGCCTCGGCCTTGTTCATGCTGATTTCGAAATACGGATTCAACGACATCTTCATCCAATACGGCGTCATCCCCGACGCGGCGCGGATCGCCGCCCAGATCATTCCCGGAATCAGTTTCTTGGGTGCGGGGATGATCATGACCAAGGGGTACAGCGTCAGCGGACTCACGACGGCGGCCGGCATCTGGGCGACCGCGGGGATCGGGATGGCGATCGGCGGCGGGATGTATTTCCTGGGCTTGACCGCGACCATCGTCCTTGTGCTTTTCCAACTTCTCTTCCACTCCCGTATCGTACGCAAGTCGATGCGCAGTTTCGAGTTCGTCACCGTCGAGATGGACGATGTGCCGATCGAACCGCTCTTCGCGAAACTCGAAGCGGAAAAATGTGAAGTCGTAGCCTCGAAAGTCACGAAACAGGACGGAGGGATCCACATCGAACTGACGATCAACCGTACGATCGTTTCCAGGCAAACGTCGATCCATTCAACCTTGCAGCACATCGACGGGATCCGTTCGATCGAGATCTAGTCGCTGGTTGATTTTGGTACGTTATTCCAAAGAGAATCTGTTATCCTAGTGAAGTGAGGTTCCTATGAAAAACATCGTCTTGTTTTGTGCGGGAGGCATGTCCTCCAGCTTGTTGGTGAATCGTATGCGCGAAGCCGCCGCATCGATCGGATATGAATGCCGCATCAGCGCACATTCCATCGGAGCGGTGAAGAGTTTGTCGCAAGAAGCGGATGTGGTCCTGATCGGTCCGCAGGTCGGATACCTGATCGCTTCCGTCAAGAGCGTCGTGTCTTGCCCTTGTGAAATCATCGTTTCCCTGAACTACGGGAGAATGGATGGCATGAAGGTGTTGGAACAGGCGAGAGGGTTAATGGGTGAAATTTAAAGGCATCGTCATTGCGACGATGCCTTCATTACGTGATGGTAGAGTTCAAGCAATTGCTTCCCGTTCAAGATGACAGGGACCGGATACGCCGGGTTCACTTCCTCCAACGCCCGTTTCACCAGGATCTCCAGATCCTCTTCTTTGATCCCTTCAAGGGTCTGGGGAATGTTCATCTTACGGTTCATTTCCTTGATCGCGGACTTGAATGCATCCGCCTTTTCTTTTTGGCTCATCGTCGGAGTGGACAGGCTTGCGACATCCGCCAGTCTCGCCAGTTTCTTTTCGACTTTATCCCCATAGTAATCCAATACGATCGGCAGGATCACCGCGTTGGCCAAGCCGTGGGGAATCCCGTAGAATCCACCCAGTTGATGGGCTAACCCGTGGACATACCCGACATAGGCTTTCGTAAAGGCGGCTCCGGCAAGGAACGCCGCTTTCTGCATGTCTTCCCTTGCCCGGATATCGTTACCGTTCTCATACGCCTTCAGTAAACTCCTGAAAATCAGTTGTACCGCTTCTTCGGACTCTTGGTTGGTAACGGGCATGGAGGTATGGTTCAAATACGCCTCCACCGCATGGGTGAGCGCATCCATCCCCGTGGTCGCCGTGATGTGGGGAGGCAACCCGACCGTCAACGAAGGGTCGTGGATCGCCAAGATCGGGATGAGATGCAAGTCGGAGATCGCATATTTTTCTTTCGTCTTCGAATCGGTGACGACCGCCGCGACCGTCACTTCACTCCCCGTACCGGCCGTGGTCGGAATGGCGAACAAAGGCGGGAGGTTGTGTTTGATTTTTAAGATCCCCTTTAATTGAGGAATGGTTTTATTCGGCATGGCGATCCTCGCCCCGACCGCTTTCGCCAGATCCATAGGTGAACCGCCACCCAAGGCGACGATGCCCTGGCACGATCCTTCACGATAAAGCAACAACGCTTCTTCGATCTGGTCGATCGTCGGATTGGCCTGCGTCTTGTCGTAGACGACGACGCGTACGTTCGCTTTCTCAAGATGCTCGCGCACTTGATCCACGAAACCCAATCGAACCAAGCCCGGATCGCTCACCAAAAGGGCACGGTCGACCCCATACGCCTTCACGGTGGTTCCGATCGACGCGACGCTTCCTTCCCCTTTGATCAATTCAGGCTGACGCCAAGGCATACGCGGTAGAATGAGACGGAAAACGGCCTGATACAAACGGGCATACGCTTTCATACTGTCGCACCTCCTGGGTGGTTTCTGTTGGTTTCATTGTATCACGCTCCCCATAAAGCGCAAGAAGGGCACGGTTCTTGAAAGACAAGACCCAAGTCGCTATATTATGGATACTGAAAGAAGGTGGGATGATGATACGATATCTTGATTCAAAGAAAATGTTTTTATCCAACAAAGGATGGCTGAAGTCCCGCTTTCATTTTTCCTTCGCAGAATACTATAACCCCGAGAACCTGCGCTTCGGCGTCCTGCGCGTACTGAACGACGACCTGGTGAAAGCCAACGACGGGTTCGACCTGCATCCCCACAACGACATGGAGATCGTGACCTATGTGGTCGACGGGGAAATCACGCACCGGGATTCGATGGGCAACGCCCATACCCTTAAGCGTGGCGAAGTGCAATACATGAGCGCCGGGACCGGCATCCTGCATAGCGAGTACAACAACGCCAAGGAACCGCTACGTTTCCTGCAACTCTGGATCGTCCCGGACAAGAAGGGACATACCCCGGCCTACGGGGATTATCGTTTTCCTTGGGCCGACCGAAGAAACAAGTGGCTGCATCTGGTTTCATCCAAAGAAGGCGACGCCCCGATCAAACTGAATCAGGACGTCAACATCCTCGCCATCGACATGGAAGCCTCGACCGAAAGCACCTTCATCGCCCATACCGGCAGACAAGCCTATCTGGTGTTGATCGAAGGACGTGCCGATGTGAACGGCGTCGATCTCTTCGCTGGGGATGCGCTTGAAATCGTGGAAGAAAACCTCGACCTCCTTGCCATCCAACCCTCCCATTTCCTTATCGTCGAAATGAAGAAAGCCATGTGAATGGCTTTTTTGCATTCTGCTTGCCTTCGTTTAATTCCCTTGGTATACTGATATCGTAATTCGATATCGAGATACGATATCAGTGAGGGTACGATGGAAAACCAACTACGCAAACGACTCCAGACCGGCTTCATCAGCCTGCATATCCTCCACCACGCCCAAAAAGACCCCGTCTATGGCGGATGGCTGCTGGAGGAGCTACATGAACACGGATACAACAGTTCACCCGGAACACTCTATCCGATCCTGCACGGGATGCTGAAGGAAGGGTTATTGACGGTCGAACCGATCAACGTGGACGGAAAGATCCGTAAATACTATTCGATCACCGAAAACGGCAGAAACGAGTTGAACCTCGCCCTTTCTTTCCTGGATGAATTGGTCGATGAAATCAAAGGGGGGAAGAGGCATGACGAATAAACCGCAACGCTTCCAACGGGTGAAAAAATTCTTCGGCGTGAACCCCAGCGTCTTGTCGATGTTGGGCATGGTGGTCTTGCTTGGACTCGGGGAGAAGATGGGGGAAAGGTTCCTTCCCGTCTATCTGATCGCGATCGGCGGATCGGTCTATGCGGTCGGCTTCCTCAACGCGATGGACAACTTCCTTAGCGCGATCTACTCCTATGTAGGCGGGGCGATCTCCGACCGGTTCGGCTATAAGCGCGCTCTGATCGCCTATACCTGTGTCTCCCTGGTCGGCTATCTGATCGTCATCGTCTTTCCGCACTGGCAAGCCGTACTCCTCGGTGCGATTTTTTTCATCTCTTGGACGGCTCTATCCCTGCCTGCGATCTTATCCTTGGTCTCTTCGACGGTAAAGGCGGAGAAGCAAACGATGGGGGTTTCCCTTCATTCGTTGGTACGACGCATCCCGATGGCGCTTGGACCGATTTTAGGAGCATTCTTCATCCAAGCCTACGGGATCCGCGAAGGGGCGCGGATCGCCTTCGCTTTCGCTCTAGGATTGGGGATCTTCGCCCTTTTCTTCCTCTGGAAGTTCGTGGAAGACAAGCAACCCGTGAAGTCTTCGACCCCTAATCTCTTCACGACCTATCGAAACATGCCAAGCGCACTCAAAACGCTTCTGTTGAGCGATATCTTCGTCCGCTTCGCCGAACAAATCCCCTATGCCTTCGTAGTGCTTTGGGTCATGCAGGTGAACGAATTCCCCGCGCTGTCCTTTAGTCTACTTACCTTGATCGAGATGGTCGTCGCGATGCTGGTGTACATCCCGGTGGCGATCCTCAACGAACGCACATCCAGTAAGACCTTGGTCGCGATCACCTTCGGCTTCTTTACCGTCTTCCCCTGGATCCTCTTGATGTCCAAATCGATGGAAATGCTGATGTTCGCCTTCGTGATCCGGGGGTTGAAGGAATTCGGGGAACCGACACGCAAAGCCTTGATCGTGAAATTGGCGCCGTCGGGGACGAAGGCTTCGATGTTTGGAACGTATTATCTGTTGCGGGACTTCGTCGTCTCGATCGTCTCGTTGTCCAGTGCCTATTTATGGAGTCTCTCCCCGTCGGCGAATTTCATCACCGCCGGTTTACTGGGTCTGGTTGGTACATGCATTTTCATCTTCTTCGGTAAAGATGAAAACACCCGCGTTGAAACGCGATAAAGGAGAACTATGAAAGAAACATATACGAAAGAAACCTATAAAGAAATCGTTTCCGTCTTCGGTAAACTCGGATTGACGGCGTTCGGAGGTCCGGCCGCCCACATCGCGATGATGGAAGAAGAAATCATCACGAAACGGAAATGGATCAGCCGCGAACGATTCGTCGATCTCTTGGGCTTCACGAACCTGATCCCCGGTCCCAACTCCACCGAAATGGCGATCCATCTGGGTTTGGAGCGCGGCGGCAGAATCGGATTGATCCTCGCCGGGGTGAGTTTCATTTTCCCCGCGATGGCGATCGTGTTGATCTTGGCGATGGTCTACGTGAACTACGGCAGTCTCCCGGCGATCGCAGGGATGTTCGACGGAGTCAAACCGGTCGTGTTGGCAATCGTCGCCCAAGCCTTGTATCGCTTGTCCAAGACGCTGTTGAAGAAAAAAGAAGCCATCGTGATTTTCACAATCGTACTTGCCTTGTCCCTCTTCGGCTATTCGGAAATCCCCTTGTTGCTGGCTTCGGGATTCTTGACGTTTGTCTATTTCGAATTGCGTGAAAACCGACGGAAGACGCTTGTCGTCGAACCAATTTCATTGACTTTGCTTTTCCTGACGTTCTTAAAAATCGGTTCGGTACTCTATGGTAGCGGCTATGTCCTGCTTTCCTTCCTTGAGTCCGAATTCGTACTAAAGTATGGCGCGATCACCGCGAAACAACTCTTGGATGCGGTCGCGGTAGGACAGTTCACCCCGGGACCGGTATTCACCACGGCGACTTTCATCGGGTATCTGATCCATGGGTTCAGCGGGGCGATGCTTGCGACCCTCGGCATCTTCCTTCCTTCGTTTCTATTGGTCTATTTCCTACATCCCGTCCTTGCCAAGATGCGCGCATCCAAGCGGATCTCCTGGGTCTTGGATGGCGTCAATGCGGCATCCATCGCCTTGATGGCGGCGGTATCGATCAAACTGGGCATGGCGACGTTGATCGACGTTCCCTCGTTGTTGATCTTCCTCGCAAGTTTCTTTGTCTTGATTTCCACGAAAGTCAATTCGACCTGGTTGATCCTGGCCGGTGCGCTCCTTGGCTTCCTTCTCTAACTTGACAACGCATTCCAACAAGACCAAAATGGAATCAACGAGGTAAACTATGATCAAAAACAAACCGTTGAGAATCATGTGGAAGGGCATCGCCGAAATGGATCGGCAATATTACAAGAAAGCTCCGCGCCCGACGGGGATGAGTTTGGTGGAAGATGTATCCTATCTTGAGGACGGCGATCCGATGCACCGCATGGACATCGCACGTCCCTTGGTCTATGAAGGGAAACTCCCCGTCATCGTGCAGATCCATGGCGGAGGCTGGGTTTACGGACATAAGGATACCTACTATAAGTACTACGGCATGGAACTTTCGCGTCGTGGATACGGTGTCTTGACGATCAACTATCGTCTAGGGTTCGACGCACCGTTCCCGGCTCAACTCGAAGATTGTGTTGCCGCGTTGAAATGGATCGAGGAACACGGGGATGAATATGACCTGGATGCATCCAAGGTCTATCTCATCGGCGATTCCGCCGGTGCGCATCTGAGCGCATTGACGGCCAACACGCTGGTTAGCCAAGAATTGTTAAGCAAGTTCGACTTCACTCGTCCCAAGGTCGTCATCAAGGGATTGGGCTTGAGTTGCGGGGTCTACGATTTGGTGCGGTTACTCAACGCCAAACTGGATTACCCCAACCGCGTCATGACCGCCCAGACCCTCTTCGACCGCGAGGACTTCATGAACCACCCACTCTTCCCCTACAGTTCCGTCTCCAACAACCTCCATCCCGATTTCCCCCCATCCTATCTCTTGACCACGCAGAACGACGACTTGATCGTCGAGACGATGCAATTCGACAAGGAATTGAGAGCCTTGGGGATCAAACACAAACTCAGGGTCATGGCGAAAAGCGAAAAACTCTATCATGTCTTCAACATCAAACTGATCTATCCCCAAAGTCTGGACGTCATGGACGAGATGGTCCGTTTCTTTAAAAACAACAATTGACCGATGTCGGGATGTACGCAAGCCATCCCTTTTCTTTCCTATTTTTTTGTAAGTCTCAACTTGCATAATTCAGTTTATGAGTTACAATAATAGAGTACGTTATTCGAATCCTGCATAATATCGTAGGCGAAAAGCAGAAAAGGACCGGCCATGTTATTCAACAATGTGAATTCTATCCACTATGAATCGACCCTCCTGAAAGTAAGGGATGACGCTTTTTCCATTCGTGAGATCGGCACGTTCCATTTCGAGAACGCCGCCGTACAGATCAAAGCCCAAGGGAAAAACGATTGTCTGTTGCTTTATCTACGCAGCGGCCACGCGATCGTGAAACACTCGAAATCCGAGAAAGTGATCCTTTCCAACGAAGTCGTATTGATTCCTTTAGAGAACGGCGTCCACTTCCTTTATGCGCAAGGATCGGGGGATTTCCTGGTGGGAACCAACTGCCCTCAGACGGAATTGATGCGCAACCATCTGCGCGTACCCAGTCAAGTCGATCCTCGACACTTCGATGAATTCTTACTGAGTTGCCAGGATCCGATGGTAACTGAATCTCTAGCGAAACTCCTCAAAGCACTCCCCGTCAACACCAACCGTGACGCCAAACAGCGTGATTTCATCCGCAACGCCCTCTTGTTCATGGACAAAAACATCAGTAAACGGATCGTGTTGGATGATATCACCGATACCATCGATTATAGTAAATTCCATTTCATCCGCGTGTTCGACGAGTATATCGGACAAACGCCCCATCAATACATCTGCGATCGTCGCTTATTTCTCGCCAGGGAACTACTGGCGGAGACCGACCTTCCGATCTCGGAAGTCGCACTGCGTTCAGGTATCCGCTTCACCAGTAATTTCTACAGTCATTTCAAACGTAAATTCAAGAAGACACCGAAGGATTTCAGAGATCAATCGGAATAGAAAAACGGCCTTCCACCTGATATTGTCAGAAGGGGAGGCCGTTTTTAGTTGAAGTATTCCTCAAACATTCTCAGGTTTTGACATCCGATCTCATCATAACCGAGATTGATCTGGATCATGTAGATGTTATGGTTGATTGAGGATTCCGCATAGGAGTCGATCGTGATGCCTTGAAAATCGATCTTGAAGCTAAGGTTGGCAAGATAGGTTTCGATTTGATCCGTCATCCCCCACTCGGGGTTGAAGTAGGAGAGTTGTTCATCGATCTTCCTTCTTAAAAGCGGATAGATGTCATAGCCCTCGATGAATAGATCCTTGAACCCGATCCGTTTCCGATTCTCATCGTAGCTCTCGTGTTCCTGTAGGTAGACGTATCGATCCTCCCCTTGAATGGAAGTGTACACGTCGATGTTTGAATAGCGTCCGACCGCATAAAAGATGATGGATCGATACGCAAACGTGATTTCCCCATCAAACAATGCTTTGATTCGCTGTGAAGAGGATTCATCGATCGCATGGATTCGATCCAGCGCCCAGGGTTCTGTCGTTGCGGGATAATCGATATAGCGGTAAAACGGATACCCGTCCATGGTTGAATTGTCTTGGATCGTTATCCGTTTTTTTCCGGAATGTGTATAGAGATAGGAATAGGAAGTGATCGTATCAAGAAACGGGGAGGTCTCGCTTCGATAGCGAAGCGTCCCGGCGAAGTTCGACTCGATCAATGCGAAGGGGATCGTAAACATGAAGGTTAGATTGCGGGTGTCGAAATTAGGTGTCCTGTAATCAAAGTAAAGATTGAGACCGGTGGTATCCAGCGAAAAGACCTGGTTGCCTTGGATCCCCTTGAACGGCGACACTTCTTCGAGGAATCCATATCCACCTACGAAGGGATAACTCGACGAATCGATATATTCCGAACTCTTAAGCCGTATCAGTTCGAAGACCAAGGGATTGAGGATGTCTTTCGCCGGTAGATCATTGGTGAAGAGGTCGCCGATCTTCAGTTGTCGACCCGTCGTCAAATCAAAGTTCAGGGTTTCGATGGCACTCACGAAAGTCTGTTGGGACCCGTCCTTCGAAATGAATTGGTATTGCCCGTTCAATACGATCGACAACAGGTTGTTTTTATTGTATGAAATTGCGGTGGATACGGTCGGATAACCGATCGAATCATCATCGATCTTCGTCTTTAGTCCGCGATAGGGTGGCAGTGTCTCCAATTTCGCATAGGTGATCAAACGATCGTAGGCTGCCTGAATTTCCTGATTGATCTTCGTCCGGATCGTTTCATCCTTCAAGCCTTGAATGGCGATCCAGTTCGAGGAAGGATAGAGAAACTCATGCTTATCTTCATACGTGATCGGGTTTTCATAGACCGCTTCAAACGTCACCGGGGAAAGGATTGTTTTTCCGTGTGGGTCTTCGATCGGGACCGGCTTGTCGAAATCGACCAAGGGGTCGGTGGATTGACCGCATCCGACCATAAGAAGCAACAATAATCCGACTTTAGCGAACTTTAACATAGCCCGCATCCTTCGCGAGTCGTTGCCCTTGGTCGCTCAACAACCAGTCGACGATCCGTCGGACATCGCCGCTTTTCTTCTCATCGCTACGATAGACGGCATAATAGGCGGTGTTGATCGGATAGGTTTTGGCGGTGATCGACGCTTCATCCGGATAGACACCGTCGACTTTTAAAAGTTTCACGTTCTCGTTGCCCCACATGTCCGTCACGAAGTAATAATAGGAGTAGCCGATGCCCGTGGAATGGTAATCATAACTCGCGACCACGTCGATCAAGCCGCCCATGTCGGCGATGACCTGGGTCGTCGGTGCGACCATCGGGGTCAACCCTTTCATCACCAATTCCAAGAAACCGGTCTGGCTCCCTGAATTGACCGGACGCTGATAGGCGATGATTTGAAGATCTTCCCCGCCGACCTGGTTCCAATTGGTGATCTTGCCGGTATAGATATCCTGGATCTGCTTCATCGTGAGATTGTCGACGGGGTTGGTGGCATGCGTTAGGAACACGAACGCTTCCGCGACGACCGGGACGACCACCATTTCGACGTCGTGGTCGCTGGCGTATTTCAATTCATCGGCGGAAGGAGAGGTGACGAAAATCAAGTCGGCTTTCTTATCGATGAGGTTGAGATAGGCCGTATGGGTTTTATTGTGGATGATGTAGGGTCGTACTTCCTCCAAGGTTTTCTCAGTCAACGCCGCGCAGATCGCTTCTGAGAGCGGGATCGTGACGGTGGATCCGTCGACGATCGGATAGGAATCCAGGGTAAAGGACGGGCGGGAAGAGGTACAGGAAATCAGGAAAAAAGAGAGCAGGACGAGAAACAATTTCTTTTTCATATCGGCCTCCGCAAGAGGAACTTCTCTGGTTTCATTGTATCACTTGTGAAGCCGAATACAATACGAGGGGGAATGTCACATTTCAATTGACGAAAGCGCAAGTTTCGGATATTATCGAAAAGCGTGATGACGCTACATTCCGGGAGAAACCATGTCCACTGAAACCAAAAAACTCGCCAACCCGGGTCCCTTAGGCTTATTGGGATTCGGAATGACCACCATCTTATTGAATCTGCATAACGCTAACCTCATCCCCTTATCGATGATGATCATCGCCATGGGGATCGCTTTGGGAGGCTTGGCGCAATTGATCGCCGGGATCTTCGAACTGAAACAAGGCAACACCTTCGCCGGAACCGCCTTCGTGGCCTATGGATCCTTCTGGTGGTCGCTTGTCGCCATCTGGACCTTGGCTCCGAAAGGCTTGGAAGCCGACGCCATTTCGATGGGCTATTACCTCTTGGTGTGGGGATTCTTCACCTTCTTCATGTTCATCGGGACCTTGACGCATAATCGCACGACCCAAGTCGTCTTTGGATCCCTGACGTTGTTGTTTGTCTTGTTGGCGGTCGGTGATTTCACCGGGATCGCCTCGATCAAAGTCGCTGCCGGCATCGTCGGCATCTTCTGCGGAGGATCCGCTTTCTACAACGCCGTCGCCCAGATCATCAACGGCGAACACAACAAGAAAATCTTCCCGCTTTAAAGAACGCCTTCGGGCGTTTTTTTATCGGGTTCGTTATCCTTGAAAGTTTTAGTTAAGTTACTATAATAAAGGTACAGGACTTACCTGGGGGAATAGAAACAATTCGTCTAGATCGATTGAAGAATCAACCCTTGATTCTTTTCATGTCAGAGGAGCATCACCATGAACCACATCAACATCATCGCCTTTTTACTCGTCTACTTCAGCGCATGGTATGCGCTGACCACCTATCTTAAGAACGCCGGATACATCGATGTCGGCTGGGGCATGGGGTTCTTCCTTCTCTCGCTCTTCGTCCAGGTCAACATCAATAAACCTTTGGGATGGCTCTTGTTTCTCATGACCTTCCTGTGGGGGGCTCGTCTGAGTCTGCATATCTTCAAACGCAATTATAAAAAACCGGAAGATTTCCGCTATGCGAACTTCCGTAAACAATGGGGCAAGACGTATTTCGTCCGCGCCTATTTCCAACTCTTCCTGTTTCAAGGACTGTTGATGTACATCATCTCCGTGGCCAATATCCTGGGACAAAGCTCGGCGACCTTGACGTCGTTGCCGCTTGTGGTCTTCGGGATCCTCGTGTATATTGTCGGGATGTTGTTTGAAAGCATCGGCGACGCCCAATTGAAGGCGCATACGAGTAATCCTGCCAATAAGGGGAAATTGATTCAAACCGGACTATGGAAATACACCCGTCATCCGAACTACTTCGGGGAATCGGTCTTATGGTTCGGCGTGTATTTCGTTTCTCTTGGTTTAGGGGCTCCGATCTGGGCGATCCTCAGTCCGATCACCATCACCTTGATCATCCGCTATGTTTCCGGTGTCCCGATGCTTGAAGCACGCCTAAAGAAATATGCCGGTTATGAAGAGTATGTTAAAAACACCAGTATCTTTATCCCGAGGTTACCTCGGAAAGGGGAATAATATGAAATTTCTACTTCACTTCGTCATCGCCTTGGTCGTGTTCTTCGCCATCGATTTGGTTTGGCTGGGCTTGATTGCCAAGAATCTCTACAGTAAGTACCTCGGCTTCATCATGAGCGACAAGGTCAACTGGATCGCCGCATTGATCTTCTATGCCTTGTTTATCGTCGGCTTGCTTGTCTTTGTCATCGAACCCGCCCTGCAAACCCCGGACCTAACACAACTTGTCCTGCGTGCCGCCCTCTTCGGGTTGGTCACGTATGCGACCTATGATTTGACCAACCTTGCGACGCTCAAGGATTGGCCGATCCAAATCACCATCATCGACTTGATCTGGGGGACGACCTTGTCCACCTTGGTCAGCGTGATCAGCGTTTTCATTATCGGAAAGCTCTAGAGGAGAAGAAGGATGCCTTATCTAACCCAATTTCAAGAAAAGTTGAATGAATATGATAAAGATGCCTGCGTCGGTCTCGCCCATGAATGGGTAAGTTCGGGTCAACTGGGACTGATCGAGTTCTATGAGACCATCTTGGCCAAAGCGATGACGGGTGTGACGTCGAAGGAAAGCAATCCCAAACATAAGATCTGGGACGAGCATATGAAAACACAGATCCTGCGTACCGTGTTGGAAAGCCTTTATCCGATCGTACTTAAGAAATCGTTTCAAGGTTCCGATAAGCGGGTCGCGATCGTGTGTCCCGAAGGGGAATACCACGAACTGGGACCGCGCGTCGTCGCGGATTATTTCCGTATCCTTGGATTCAACGCCCATTTCTTCGGCAATAGCCTACCGAAAGAAGAAATCTCGGATCTGATCCGATCCTTCGATTTCGACTATGTCGTGTTAAGCACGAACAATTTCTACAACCTATCCGCATTGAACACCACCGTGGGGATCATCAATCGCGACCATCCTGAACAGAAGATCATCCTGGGTGGACAAGCCTTGGTCAACAACCATGACGCGATCCATGGAAACAACGTATTCATCTGTCAGAATTTCAAAGAGCTTCAGGCCGTGGTTAAGGGGGATGTCAAATGAAGTTATCCTTTTCCATCGCCAAGCGGTTTTTAACGTACAGTAAAGGTCAGACGATCCTGATCATGTTGGGGATTGCGGTCGGGATTTCCGTCCAGATCTTCATCGGCTTGTTGATCCAGGGTTTGCAGGACAGTTTGGTCCAGCGGACCATCGGTCAAAGCCCCCACATTACGATCGTCAGCGAAAGCAAAGGCGCATCGTTTCAGATCGAAGATACTTTGTTTAACTCACTCACAAAGGACGACCGCTTGATCCATGTGGGGAAGACGGCGGATGGCGCGGTGTTCGCGCTCACCGCCAATGAAGATGAATCCGCTTTATTAAGGGGGTTCAGCGACGACACCGCGACCATCTATGACCTTGAGAATAGTCTGGTGGACGGAAGAATGGCCAACACCAACGACGAAGTCGTCTTAGGGAAAGGGTTGGCGACGAATCTGAATGTCGACCTGAATGAAACCATTACACTACAGACGATCTTGGGCGACACCGTCGAAGTGAAGGTGGTCGGAATTTTCGACCTCGGTGTCTCGGCGGTCAATGATTCCTGGATCGTTTCACAGTCGGAATTGACACAGGAACTATTCAAACTCGGTGATTCCTTCACCGGGATCGAGATGCAGGTGAAAGATGTCTTCGCCGCCGATACGATCGCCGCTTCGCTTGAACCTTCGGTTGATTCCGATCTGAAGGTCGTCAACTGGAAAGCACAGAACGAATCCTTGTTGAGCGGACTCAACGGACAAAGCATTTCGACCTACATGATCCAACTCTTCGTCTTGATTTCGGTCATCCTCGGGATTTCGAGCGTCCTTGCGATCACCGTGTTGCAGAAATCGCGGCAGATCGGAATCCTGAAGGCGATGGGGATCAACGATTCCCAAGCCAGTTTGATTTTCATCTTCCAAGGTTTGATCCTCGGAATCTTAGGTGGCATCCTGGGGGTCGGTCTGGGTGTCGGCTTGTTGGTCATGTTCACCACCTTCGCCAAGAACCCGGATGGAACCGCCTTGATTCCCATCACGTATGACGCGACCTTCATCGCGTTCTCCGGAAGCGTCGCGGTGATTTCCGCCCTCTTGGCGTCCGTCATCCCGGCACGCAAATCCAAGAAACTCAGTCCGATCGAGGTAATCCGCAATGGCTAACATTCTAGAACTCCAACATATCGATAAAATCTATGGCACAAGCATCAAGACGCAGGTCCTGCACGATGTCAACCTTAGCTTCGAAGAAGGCAGTTTCAACAGTATCATCGGACAATCGGGAAGCGGGAAGAGTACGTTGCTGAACATCCTGGGGACCTTGGATAAACCGACCAACGGGAAAGTCGTTCTGAACGGGAAAGATGTCTCTACCTTGAAAAGCAAGGAACTGGCGTCGCTGCGTAACGAAACCATCGGGTTCATCTTCCAGTTCCACTATCTCTTACCCGAATTCACCGCCATCCAGAACATCCTTCTCCCCAACCGCATCAAAAATGCGAAGGTGTCGAAAGAAACGATGGACCGCGCCCTTGAATTGATCGACTTCGTCGGACTTAGCGCCGTCAAAGACAATCCCGCCAATAAAATGTCGGGCGGTCAGCAACAGCGCACGGCGATCGCGCGCGCCCTCATCAACAACCCCCGCATCATCCTCGCGGACGAACCGACCGGGAACCTGGATTCGGATACCGCCGAACAGATCTATAAACTGATGCGCGACATCAACAAGAAATACAACACGACCTTCATCATCATCACGCATGACCAACAGATCGCCCAGAAAACGGATCGGATCGTTGAAATCAAAGACGGCAAGATCCTTCTTGATCTTCGAAAGTGAGGCAACCTATGCAGATTATCGACGGGAATGAAATCTACTCCTACATCGTCTCCGGGGCGAAGAATGTCATCGTCAACGAGACCAATTTGAATCGCATCAACGTGTTCCCGGTTCCGGACGGGGATACGGGGACCAACCTGAGTCTGACGATGAACTCGATTTTATCGCAGGCACAGCGTCGTCCGCAAGCCTCCGTGACGATGAAGTCCATCGCCGACGTGGCGGTGGACCATGCCTATGGCAATTCCGGCGTCATTTTCGCCCAATATCTCCACGGTCTGTCCCAATCGGTCGGACAACGGGAAAACCTCACACCGAAAGAATTCATCGAATCGTTGAAGACGAGTGCGCAGTATGCGTTCAAATCGGTCGCCAATCCGAAAGAAGGCACCATCCTGACCGTCATGCGTGAATGGGCGACCCATTTGGAGTCGCACATCGAAGATGATTTCGCCCCCTTGGTCGAACATTCCCTGAGCCAACTGAAGGGTGCGGTCCAACACACCAAAGACCAACTTAAAGTCCTACGCGACCATAACGTCGTCGATGCGGGGGCCATGGCCTTCTATTATTTCGTGGAAGGGATCGCGAAATTCCTCAAAACACGTACGCTTGAAAACCAAGAGTATACGGCCGCCGTATTGGAAGAAGTGGCGGAAATCTATGCCTCGAGTGACGTAGGGGACTATCGTTACTGCACCCAATACTTGGTTCAAACCAAAAACAACCCGGATGCGTTGCGTGAGAAACTGGGGAGTTATGGCGACTCGTTGGTCATCGGAAGCACCGACGACCATCTGAACGTCCATCTTCACACCAACGTCCCCCATGAAGTCATGAAACTTCTTCTCAAGGAAGGTCCGGTGACTTCCCACAAGGTCGACGACATGTACATGCAGGCGCATTTGATCCATGAACCGGTCTCCAAGATGGTGATCGTCACCGATTCCATCGCCGACCTTCCCCAAGCGTTCGTGGACAAGCACCAAATCGTCGTGATCCCGATGAACATCATCATCGATTCCGTCGTCTATATGGATAAGGTGACGATGAAACAAAAGGATTTCTATGAACACATGGATGATTATACCTTGAACCCCACCTCGTCGATGGCGACGCAAACCACCATCGAGCGCACGTTCCGTCAATTGCTTCAACACTACGACCAAATCCTCGGGATCTTCGTTTCATCGAAGATGAGCGGGACATATGCCAATCTTTTGAGGATCGTCGAACCCTTGCGTAAGGAAGGGAAGGAAATCGTGATCTTGGACTCCAAGGTGAATTCGATCGCGGAAGGCTTGTTGGTGTATGAAGCAGCGAACTTGAAGGAACAAGGCGTCGAATTCACCCGTATCGTTGAAACGATCCAGAAAAAAACCAAGAAAGCCAAAATCTATGTCAGCGTGAAGGATTTGAAATACATGTTGAAAGGGGGAAGGGTTTCAAAGACGACGGGGTTCATCCTCTCCAAACTCAAACTCCAACCCGTCATCTCGATCGATCCGGAAGGGAAAGGGGAGATCTTCGCGAAATCCCTGACCCAGAAGAGTGCGTTGAAGTCGATCCTGAAAACGATCAAGAACGACATGAAGAAACAGGGCATCGACAAGTATGCCTTGGTCTATTCGGATAATCCGAAGGATCTGAAAGAACTAAAGAAACAATGTCTTGCCATTTTAGGGAAAGAACCCGAATACATCGAGTCGATTTCACCCATCGTCGGCTTGAACGCCGGGAAAGGCGCCTTCGCCGTCGGCTATCTACTAACGTAAAACGAATCCGTGCGGATTCGTTTTTTTACTTGATTTCAGGAAAGACTAGGTCGAGAAAGAGCGTTGCGATCTCCGGGTCGAATTGTTTTCCGATGTTCAGCAGGATTTCTTCCTTGGCTTCGGGGTAACTGAGCCCTTTGCGATAGGTACGGTCGCTGGTCATCGCATCGAAGGCGTCCGCGATCGCGATGATCCTGGATTGGACTGGGATTTCATCCCCTTTCAACCCTTTGGGGTAGCCTTTCCCGTCCCAACGCTCATGATGGGCTAAAACAAACTCGGAGAGTTCGGAGAATTCGTTGGCGGAACTCAGGATCCGATAGCCGACTTCGCTGTGTTGGCGGATTTCGTGCCATTCTTCCCGCGTGAGCGCACCGACTTTATTCAGGATGGAATCGGGGATCCCGATCTTCCCGATGTCGTGCATCAAGCCTGCGACCTTGATCTTATGGATCTCGCTGCGGTCGAAATGCAGTTTCGTCGCGATGGCTTCGCAGATTTCGCTGACACGGCGCGAATGATCCATCTCGCGATTGTTTTTCTCATAGAGCGAATTCATGATGATGTCGATGGTTTTACTGAGGATGCTGGAACTATCCGTCAATTTCTGGCGATACATCGCATCTTCCGCCATTTTGAAAACATCGCGCATCGTCGTTTCCTGGTCTGATTTCGTCGCGGAACCGATGGATACGGAGAGGATGATGTTTTCGACCTTCTCCATGGATACGGAGAGATGGATGCGTCGGACGATTTCATCCGCATCCTGTTTTTGTGTTTTGGGCAGTAGGATGACGAATTCGTCGCCGCCGATGCGGGCGATGATTTCGTCCTGTCGGCAGACTCGTTTCAAAGCTTCCGCGATCTTCTTCAAACTCTGATCCCCGGCTTCGTGCCCGAATGCATCGTTCATCAGCTTCAGTCCGTTCGCATCGATCATGACCAAGGTGATGGGGAGGTTGCGCTGGATATCCAAACGTCGGAGTTCTTCCTCATAGAACCTCCGATTGTAGAGGCCGGTGAGATGATCATGGAAGTTCAGGTAAAGCATCTCTTCTTCCGCCCGTTTCTTATCGGAAATATCCTGTAGGATCGCGAGGATGAAGGATTTCTTCTCGAGTTCATGGTAGATCATCGAGGCGGTCAAATGGGTCCAGACGATGCTTCCGTCTTTCCGTACGAAACGCTTGTCGATGGAATAAGAATCGATTTCCTTCGCCAACATCCTCACCATGTTTTCATAGTCGAGCGCTAGATCATCCGGATGGGTGATTTGCGCAAAGGTTAAGTGGTTGAGTTCTTCGGCGGTATATCCGACGATGTCGCAGTACTTCCGATTCATCCGTCCATATCTCTCGTCGATCGGACCGTAGCTGATTCCGATCTCGGCTTGTTCGAAGATGGCGCGGAACAGTTCTTCGTTGCTTTTTAGTAGGTACTGCGCGTTTTGTTCGATGGTGACATCGTTCTGCGTCCCGAAGTGTCCGATGATCCTTCCGTACTCGTCATAAAGACAGACATAGTTGCCCTTCACCCACATCCTGCTTCCGTCTTTCTTGATTTCCTGCGTCATGACCTGAAGTTGTCCATGGTCGAACATCCTTCGCCACGCTTCCCGACCTTGAACCAGGTCGTGCGCAAAACTCTGCGCCGGGGTTTCCCCGATCACTTCATCGATCGTGTATCCATATTGGTCAAGATAGGCTTGATTGACCTTCGTCAATCGTTGATGGTCGAAAACGTAATCCAACGTTTTCTCCTTATCGACGGTATCGTTCCATTCGATCGGCTCATCCAACATCATAAACAAGAAGCCGTTGATCGAGTGTTCGAAAAAGAGATCCAATTCTTCTTCTTTCTGCAATCGCTTCAACTCGGATTTTCTCTCTTCCGTGATGTTCTTCATCAGGCAAGTGACCGCGACGACTTCTCCATCTTCAACATACGGCGAAATCAAGCAATCCAACAGGTTTTGGGTCAACGTCGGGATTCCCTGTTCGCTGGTGATTCGCGAAGGTTTCCCCGACAGGGCATCGTTGAAACATGCGATGAAGATCTCACCCTTGCCGGATGATCCGAAAACTTCGATGAACTCCATCCCCGGTTGGATGGTTTTATGAAAGACGTCCTGTACGAAGTCCGCATGTCGCTGCGTGAATGCGATATAGCGAAGATGTCGATCCAAGGCGAAAACACTCAGGTCGTGAGTGTTTTCAAGGATGGTGGTTGCGAGCAGCGTTGAATGGTCGATCATGCGATCCTCCGGCAATACCCTTAGAATGTAGCTTATTTTCTTTGATTACGCAATATAAAAGAGTAGATTCAATGAATCACACGGTCTTCTCTTCATCGAGTTTGAGTTTTGTTTTCCTTAATGTCCCTTCACTCCCCATGGCACGGATCAAACCATGGACGGGTTTGTCGAACCAAGGACGGTCGTGGACGGCGGCCACGCTCCAAAGTATTCCCGTATATCCGTTGGGATCCCGTCCATCCAGGAAATAAGTATCGTTGAACTTGATCAAGGTGTCGACGGCTTGTCGCGCATCCTTGCTCCAGAGTAGGACCATCTTCGCCCAATACATCCTCAGATACGAATGGAGATATCCGGTTTCGACCACTTGCTTCTGGCAATGATTCCACAGTTTGTCGTGGGTCTTCGCATCCCTGAATTCCTCGAAGGTATAGAAGTAATCGCGAGGATCTTCGCGATGTTGTTCAAGGGTGGCTTTCGCCCACCCCCAGGCGCCATCCAGTGTATCGTAATCCTTGCAGTAGTGGCAATAATTCTCCGCCAGTTCGCGGCGGACCATCGCTTCTTCCACAAAGAGCTCGGCGTTGGGATGCCCGCTAGCCTCGACGTCCCGGATCATCTTCACCGGTGAAATCATCCCGAAATGAAGGTAGGGGGAGAGTTTCGATTGTCCGTTGGCGTCGATTTCGTTACGTCGGTCGAAGTTCGCCAACGACTCACGGATGAACGTATCCAGCTGACGTAGCGCCGCGTCTTCACCCGGGACCATCGTACTCTTGGAAAGGGTATGCCACCCGGTATGTTTCGCAATCAAGGCGTGATAGTGTGTTTCATCGAACACATCCATCTGGATTTGTTGAGGATGGGGAACCACTTCGGGGATCGCCTGCAGATAGTCGCGATACATCCCCATGATTTTCGGCCGGAAGGTCTTCGCCGCATACTCCAGTTTCGGGCTTGCGACTTCGACCGGAACGACACAGGCCGTGTTGATCGTACGGAAGGAAATCCCTCTCTCGGCACATCGCGCACGAACCCGGTCCTGCGCACCCAGCACCGGCTTGAGAACCTGATGTTCGGTGATGATCGAGTGGATTTTACGAGATTCCATCAATCTCAAGAAATTTTCCTCCGCGTCGCCTTCCATCAGAACTAACGGGATGTTTGACTTCCTAAGTTTCCGCGACATCTCGACCAAACCCTGAAGCAAGAAGTCCATGTTTCTCAGATTCGCATACGGGAAGTCCGGATACAAGTTGAAAACCACGACCAGGTCAAGTCCATGTTCAAGGGCTAGTTTCTGCGCGTGGATCAACGCCGGGTTTTCAACCGTACGTAACGCACGGCTTACCCAATAGACGACGGTCTTTTCTGCCATAGTATCACTCCTGTCGTACAAGCGGAAAGTACTTGATGTCTTCTTCCAACATATGGTTGAGCACGGCTTCTTCCAAAATATAGAGGAATCTCGGTTTGTTTTCAGAGGGTTCGGTGGTGAATTGGTTCTTAAGGTTCGTGATCCAACCGAGAAGTTTCTCATGGGCAAGATGGTGGGCACGGATGTCGGTGAATCCATATTCCATCAGCACATTTTCTTCATATCGGAAATGGGTGATCAGATCTTCCGTGAGTTGATCAAGAAAAGTTTGCCAATCCGGGCTTTGATACGGGTCTTCTTCATCCAGCCTTGATCCGACCGAGTTGATGAGGTTACGGTGTTGACGGTCGATTTCGTCGTGCCCCGAATTCCACTCCTCCCGCCAGGCTTGACGAGTCAGGATCTGTTTGGCGGAAGGTTTCAGGTTATCCGTGACGACCCGGTTCCTGCCTGCGCTTTTCGCGGCGTATAGTGCGTTGTCCAAGCGTTTATAGAGGTCGGCGAAGGATTCGTTGCTGATCCATTGCGCGACACCGAAACTCGCGGTGATCTTCCCGCATTCCCCATGGTCGACCCATCCCAAGGACCGGCACAACTTCTGAGCCACAAGATCCGCGTTCTTCGCATCGGTATACGGTAGAAGCAACATGAACTCTTCCCCGCCCCAGCGCCCCAAGGCATCCGTTTCACGAATCTTTCCAGCCACGGTATCGACCATCTTCTTCAGCACGATATCACCGATATCGTGCCCGTATTGGTCGTTGATTTGCTTAAAGTGATCGATATCGAAGAGAATCAGCGAGATCGGGAATCCATATCGATTCCCGCGCGCCAACTCTTCGCGGATCCTTCTCTCCATATGACCCCGGTTGAGAATCCCGGTCAACGCGTCGAGGGTTGCGAAATTCCTCACTTCAACCAAGGCGGTCTCTAAACTCATTCGTTTCTCGGTCAACTCGATTTCATATCGGTCGATGATGCGTTGGTTGATGAAAAAGACCAAGACGATGGTGATCAAGACGAAGCCCATCGTGAAGAGTTCGATTGACTTGATCATGACGGGAGTGAATACGGATAACAATTCTGGTGTGGGTAGATGACGATAGGTGAAGAAGAAAAACAACAGGTTCATCCCTGAAAGAAGACTCGTAAGGCGCTTGCGGTATTCCTGGATCGTCAGGATGGGCAAGAGGGAGAAGAGGACGAAGAAAATATGCGATCCGCCGCGATAGCCGAGGAACAGGCGCAGATTGATGAACACGGGAAGAGAAACCCCAAGAATCATCCACGTGGCGGCCAAGGTGTAGCGGCGGGTGAAGTCGAAATAGAAAACAGGGAAAAGGAATACGATCGCAACGACATTCACCAAGATGACCGGGAACAATGTGTCTTTATCCAAGATGAAATAAAGAAGGGCGAATCCCACGTAACTGGCGATGGCGCCGGCGGCGGAGAAATTGGTCATGAAGATCGCGCGTTGTTGGGAACCGGTCAGATTCTTGTGGCTACCGGTCTGCATGAGTCGGAAGAGTTTTTGGATCATAAAGGTCTCCTGTGTTCGATGTTCCCCAAAGTCGACATCGAGATGAGGTTTTTCCCATTGTATCATTTTTCTTGCGGCTTGTGGAACGTTTGGTGTTCAAAGGAGTTAGGGGACATTGCTTGAATTATAAAGGGACTTATGTTACTTTGGTGGTGAGGTGGTTCGACATGGCACGTAAAGCGCGTAAACTCCAAGATTGCAATCTCTTTTCCGTCACCCAGACGTCGGGTCCGATCCTTTTCCGCGATGCGACGGACCGCGATACGTTTCTATCGATCCTCCGCCAAGCCAAAACCCAGTTCGGATTCGAACTCTTCGCCTATTGTCTGCTCGACGACCATCGTTTTCGCTTACTGATCGATACGCACGGGAAAAACATCTCTTCGATCCTCCAATCGATTTCGGTCGCCTATACGAACTATCGCAAAGCCGACGAAAGGCTCTTCCCACGTCGCTTCAAGAGCGTCCCCTTACGTTGCATCGAGGATGTCCAAGAAGAGATCGATTCGATCAACACCGAATCACAGAACCCCTTCAATAGTTATTGCCTGTACTGCGAAGATGCGGTCTTCCATCCGGACTTCGCCCTCAAATTCACCCAGGATCGATTCGAAATCCAAAAACGGATGGACCCGATCAACGATGAAGAGGCGCTGAAACTTCTTGAAGAGTGGATCTGTCAAACCGGATGCGACCAAGAGAAAATCAAAAAGGATAAAACACTTCGCAACCAATGCATCGCCGAATTCAGAAAAAAGACGGATCTCTCGTTGAAACAACTGGGAAGACTATTCGATGTGACGGAATCGACCGTATCCAAAATCCTTAAGGAACATGAGCATTCGTCTTGAAATTCAAGAAGTGTCCCCTTATAATAAGGGCATAAGGAGGGAAACGCATGTTCAACTTCACGATTCAACCGGCCTTCACCGAACGGGTGAATGTCGACGAATCCAAAGTATACGAAATCCTGATCATCGGTGGCGGGCCTTCCGGATTAAACGCCGCGCTCTATGCTTCCCGTAAAGGGAGGGATGTGGCGATCTTGGCGAAACGTGTCGGGGGTCAATTACTCAATACGTCATCGGTCGAGAATTACCTTGGCAAAGACGGTTCTTCCGGTGAAGAATTGACGGAAGCCTTCCGCAGTCACGTGGAAAGCCTCAAGGTGCCGATCCTGGAAGATGCCGAAATCAGGAAACTTGAAAAAACCGATGGTATCTTTCATGTCCTGCTTGGCGATGGACGACGCTTCAAAGGCAAGACCGTCATCCTCAATCTGGGAACGACCAACCGGAAACTCAACATTCCGGGGGAAGATACGTTCGCAAGCAAAGGGATCGCGTATTGCGCGATCTGCGATGCCCCGCTCTACAAAGGAAAAGACGTTCTCTTGGCCGGAGGAGGGAACTCCGCGGTCGAAGCCGCGATCGACGTGGCGAAAGTCGCCAAGACGGTCACCGTCATCCATCGCAGCGAATTCAGAGCCGATAAGATTCTTGTGGATAAACTCTATGAAATGAAGAACATCACCGTCCATCTTCAAACGCAGATCCTTGAAGCCGTCGGCGACCAACGCTTGACCGGCGTAAGGGTACTCGATAAACGGACCATGGAAGAACGCATCATCCACGGCGACGGTCTCTTCATCGAAATCGGCAACGACCCCAACACATCCCTTGTGAAGGACTTGGTCGACCTCAACGCCTCGGGCGAAGTGATCGTCGACAACAAAGCACGGACTTCCCTTGAAGGCTTATATGCGGCCGGGGATATGGCGGAAACACCCTACAAACAAATCATCATCGCAGCCGCCAGCGGCGCGATCGCGGCGTTAGCCGCCAATGAATACCTAAACACCATCTAGGAGGAAATCAACATGGAAAAAATGATCAACAAAGACGTCGAAAAACAACTCAGACAAGTCTTCGGCGCAATGAAAGAAGACATCACCCTCGTCTTGTTTACACAGGAAGGCGAATGTTATTCCTGTGAAGAAACCAAACAACTACTCAGTGAAGTCGCGGAATTGAATCCGCACATCTCGTTTGTGGAAAAGGATATCCACAAAAACGCCGACGAAGCTTCGAAATACAACGTCGAACTGACCCCGAGTTTCGTCGTCCTCGACAAGGAAGGCAACTATCGCGGCGTCAAGTTCAACGGTTTCCCGGGCGGACATGAGATCAATTCCTTCATCTCCGCATTGATGGAACTCAGCGGCAACGCCAGCGAAGTCTCCCCCGAAATCGCGGCGCGCATCGCCAAGATCGACAAGCCCGTCAACATCAAAGTCTTCGTGACCCTGAGTTGCCCGCATTGCCCGGGTGCCGTCGAAAAAGCGCACAAACTGGCGATGCTGAATAAGAACATCGAAGGGGAAATGGTCGAAGCGCAAACCTTCTACGACCTATCCACCAAGTTCAATGTTTCCGGTGTCCCCAAGATCATCATCAACGATACTTTGGAGCTTGTCGGCAACCAACCGATCGAAGCGTTCCTTACCCAAATCGAATCACTTTAAGAAGCCTTCGGGCTTTTTTTACTTTATGGAGGATTATTGATATAATGAACCAAAAGGAGGTTCATATGATCTATCCATATATCAATCTAAACGGTAAAACGGCTGAAGCCGTTCCCTATTATGCCTCCGTTTTCAATATCCCGCACCATCATATCCTGACCTTCGGTCAAGCCGGAAATCCGGGATTCGCCGTCCCCGCAGGGTTTGAAAACAAAGCGATGTTCAGTTTCCTGGACATCGATCAAACACGGGTCATGTTTTGCGACCACTTTCCGGGTATCACGTCCAAAAGCGGCGCCACCATCAGCCTCAACATCATCACAAGCCAAGAAAACATCGACGCCTGGTTCCCTCGGTTGGCGATGGACGGGAAAGTCGGAATGCCTCTACAGAAAACGATGTGGAGTAAGTACTACGGCTCGGTGGTCGATAAATTCGGGATCGTTTGGCAGTTCAGTATCAACGAGGAATAAAAGAATCCGGAGCGCTCCGGATTCTTTATCTTTTATTGTCTTTCCGTTCGATGAAATCCAAGCCCATCAGCACGCATGCCTGGAGGGTCTGTACCCCGTATTCATCCGATTTCTTCAGCAGGGTATCGTCGATCGTCCCAGGTTGCAACCACAGTTTATCGATCGTGAATTTCCTCATCTCGTCCAAATAGAATAAACCGACATCGGGACGAACGACCGAAACCACCACGTCCGGTTTAAAGGGAAGTTTATGCAACGAAGGATAAACATGTTTTCCTTCAAGCTCGGCGTAGAACGGATTCACCCCCGCCACGGTTTTCCCGATCTTCTCCAAGCGATGATAGATCAGATTCGCATACCCTTCAGGATTCTCATTGATGCCCAAGATCGCCCAACGGTCATACTTCCTAAGCCATTCCTCGTTTTGAAGCATATCGTCACCTCCGTCTTCTTTATTGTATACGGTCTACTAAAAAAACACAAATCCGGGTTTCCCGGAGCCGGATTGATTAATTAGTTTGACATTCAAAGATGAATTGATACAATATCCCTATCAGAACCTTTGGAGGTAATTAAATGAGTAAAATTTGCATCGTAACCGACTCCGCCGTCAGTATGAGCCCGAGCATCGCGAAGGAACACAACATCGTACTTGCCCCGCTGTCGATCACGGTCAACGGGAAAGAGTATAAGGATTATGTCGAACTTGAACCGGCGCAACTGTACCAGTTTCTAAGGGAAAAGGCGGACATCAAAACGTCGCAACCGAATCTGGGCATGCTGCAGGAAATCATGTCCGAACTGAAGGCGGCCGAATACGACGACATCCTGGTTTTCCCGCTTTCGCGTCATCTGTCCGGAACGTATCAGGCGTTCGTCCTTTCCGCCCTCCACAACGAAATGTCCAACGTTACGATCGTCGATACCGGAACTTTGGTCGGCCCGCAACGCTATGTCGCCCTCAAAGCCGCCGAAATGGTTTTGGAAGGGAAAACGAAACAGGAAATCCTGACCTTCGCGGATAAGGTTTTCAACGACACCGTTTCCTTCGTCGTTCCTGAAAACCTCGACCAACTCAAACGGAGCGGACGGATTTCATCCGCCGCAGCGACCTTGTCTTCGTTACTAAAACTGAAGGTATCCTTGATTCTTGAAAACCGCGGCATCGCGATCGGGAAGTTCGAAACGGCACGTACCGACGGCAAGCTTTTCTCCGGAATCACCGATAAAATGAAAGAACTCGGCTGTCATGCCGATACGCATAAAGTCTATATCCCGCATGCGGACGGACTCGCCGAAGCACAGAAATTCGCCGCGCATTTGGCCGGCGTTTTCCCGGGGATCGAAGTCGAATATCTCGAGCTTCCGGCAGCCGTGGTTACGCATGCCGGATTGAAAACCTTCGCCGTCCAACTGGTTCTGAAAGCCTGATCCTACAATTCGAAAATTCAAAACGCCTTTCTGGCGTTTTCTTTTGCTTTCTTGCAGACTTGGTCTTAAAATAAAGAAAGAAGGGTGGAATGTCCTATGAAAATCGCGGTAGTCACCGATAGCGGAAGTAATATCTATCATGAAGGGGTCGTCATGGACGGCTTGTTTAAGCTTCCTTTACAAATCACCGACGGGGTCGAGACTTTCCTCGAAGGGGAGACCATCACGATCGACGACACCTATCAAATGTTGGCGGATAAGAAAAACCTCATGACTTCACTGCCGCCGTTGGGGCGGATCGAAGAATTGTTCGAGACCTTGAAAGAAAACTATGATCGGATCTTCGCGGTTCCGATTTGCCCAGGATTGTCGGGCACCTTGGGCGCCATGCAGAGCGCGGCTCAGACCGTCGGGATCCCCTTCGATTTCATCGACTGCTACTCGACCGCAAGCAACCAACTCCATCTCGCCATCACCGCACGTAATATGTTCGATGCGGGGAAGAGCGTCAAGGAAGTCCGTGAAACCTTGCAGGAAGCCGCGGCGGACAGCGTCACCTTCGTCATCGCCGACGACTTGCCGCACTTGGCCAGAAACGGACGGGTCACCCCCTTGGCCGCCACGATCGGCGGACTCTTTAAAATCAAACCGGTATTGATCGTCAATAAAGCGACGGCAGGGAAGATCGACGTCCATGAGAAAGTACGTACGATGCCCAGGGCTTTCGATTCGGTCATCGAGTACTTTAAGACGATGGGGGTCGATGAACATCACAGGATCTGTGTCGCCCATGTCTGGGCGGAAGAATCCGGCAGGGAATTGTTGGAGAAGATCCAAAAGGAATTTCCGACCGCGGAGGTTTACTTCGTTCCGCTGATTTCAACCGTCGGAGTGAATACGGGGCTTGGATGCGTCGCATGCCAAGCCATTCGAAAAGTCGTCTGGTAAACATCCCGCAAGGGGTGTTTTTTTCGACACACTTTCGTAACAATTTCCACGTAGTATGGGAGTGTCGAAAGACGAAGGAGGATATCCATGTTTGGTTTGATGATCGCGCATTGTGTAGTCATTTGCGGGATGAGAGGACAGGAATTGGCACAGTGCATCCAGTCCATGCTCGGTGTATAAATAGTGAACATAAAAACGGGAATCGATGATTCCCGTTTCTTTTATTTACACGCTTCCAGAATCTCGATGACATCCTTCTCGTTCATCGGGACATAGGCATAGGCAAGTCCGCCGAGTTCGACGGCTTTTTTCGCCATTATTTCGAACTTCGATTCATCGATGCCGACCTCATGCAAGGTCATCGGAATCTTTAAGGACTCGAAGAAGGTTTCCGTCGCATCGATCGCCGCGTTGGCCAGATCGAAGCGGGGCATGTCGCTCGGGATTTTCCAGACGTTGACGCCGTATTCGCAAAACTTGTCGACGGTGTCTTCGTTGAGGATATGCCGCATCCACGGCGGGGTAAGGATGGCCAATCCGATGCCATGGGTCAAATCGTAATAAGCGCTCAGTTCATGTTCGATCGGATGGACGGACCAGGCGCCGTTCTTTCCGCTTCCCAAGATTCCGTTCAATGCCAGGGAACTTGCCCAAGCGAGGTTCGCACGGGCGCTATAGTCTTCCGGATAAACCATGGCGATGGGGGCGTACTTGATGACCGTCAACAAGATGGCTTCCGCCATCCGGTCCTGGACATAGGCATCCGGTGTCCGTTTGAAATAACTCTCCAGGACATGGGAGAAAATATCGGCGCTGCCGGCAGCCGTCTGTTTGGCAGGCAAGGTATAAAGATAGGTCGGATCGATGATCGATGTCTGCGGGATGGTCTTCCACGACCCCGTTCCCCGTTTCACTTGGGTTTCCGTATTCGTGATGACCGCGCCTTTGTTCATTTCGGAACCCGTACCGGCCATCGTCAAGACGGTCACGATCGGCAGCGCCTTGGTGATCTTAGTCGAATTCTCCACCAAATCCCAGGCACTCCCATCATAGAAGGTCGCTGCGGCGACCACTTTACTGCAGTCGATGACGCTTCCGCCTCCGACCGCCAGAATCACGTCGACGTTATGCGCCAAACAAAGGTCGCGACCTCGTTCGACCGTCTTAAGGTGAGGATTGGGTTCGATATCGGCGAAATCGATGACGTTGAAGTCGCTCAACAAGCTTTGAATCGAATCATAAATCCCGTTCTTCTTGATGCTTCCCGATCCATACGCCAATAATACGTTCTTCCCGTACTTGGACAGTACCGCGGGAAGCTGTTGGATTTGTCCTTTACCGAATAAGATTTCGGTGTATGCATGAAATTTAAAGTTATCCATTTTATCCTCCTTGATTCATCTTTAGTTTACTCCGTAAAGCCCGCTTGAGGTCAAGCGATATCATCGAAATGTCACAAGATTCGACCTTTCAGCGCAATGAGAGTATAATAAAGACATACCCGCACTCGATAAAGCAATCCATAAACACGTTCTTTCGCGGGATGTCAGAGAATCATTTGCCCGACTTACGTCTACAACCACAGAAAGAAGGGTTTCATATGAGAACAAGCACCAAGGTATTTTTAGGGGTATCGACCATGATCGCGACGGTGGGTGCGGCGACGTACCTCTACATGAATCGTAAAGGATCGACGAAGAAACCGGAAGAACTGATCGAAGACGCGAAAGCGTTCGTCGACGAGATGAAAGAACATGCGGAAGAGACGATCGATGCGATGCGTTCGCCTGAACAAGAAGAGAAGATCATGCATCGGATCCGTGATGTGAAGAAGAGCGTGAAGAAGACGCTCGAGGATGTCGAACATGAGCTTCAAACCGCGACCGACGAGGTCGCCGAGAAGTTGAAATTAGGGAATTAACCTTAAAGGGCAAGACGATTCTCGAGAGACCGCGAAAAAACGCGGTCTTTTTATCGCGATCGTCGCGGATAAAAGATCTAGTCCGAAAGTCGAGATCTTCTACGTATTGGCATTGAATCATCACGAATATGAGATACAATAAAGTAGGATTGCAGACAAGAACGAAGAGGGTGGCGCATGTCGATATTCAAGTATCAAAACAAGGACATCTATTATGAGGATATCGGAGAGGGTGAACCTCTTTTCTTCCTGCACGGGAACTCCGCCTCTTCCAGCATGTTCGATTCCATCGTCGACCTCTATTCGAAAGATTACCGGGTCATCCGGATCGATTTCTTAGGTCATGGAAGATCGGAAAGACTGGATGGATTTCCGATTGAATTATGGTATGACGAAGCCATGCAGACGATTGCGCTGATGAAGCATCTTCATCTTGGGAAAGTGAACCTGATTGGAACAAGCGGCGGGGCATGGGTCGCGATCAACGTCGCGCTTGAAGCTCCGGATTTGGTAAATAAGGTCATTGCGGATAGTTTCGATGGACGGGCGCTTACGCCGGATTTCCCGCTGAGGCTACGTCTGAATCGAGCCGAATCAAAGACGAACGAACATGCCATCCGTTTCTATGCTTCCTGCCATGGCAAGGACTGGGAAAAAATCGTGGATCAGGACACGGAAAGTCTTTTACGATTCATGGAGGCGAAACTCCCGCTTTTCCATAAAAGACTCGACGGGCTAAATGTACCGTTGCTTCTAACCGCAAGCAAGGCCGATGATTTGATACGAAGCGATCGTGAAGAAGAATTCGATGCAATCATCCGCGAAGTTCGAGAAGGAAAGAAACATCTCTTTGAATCCGGATATCACCCGGCGGTTGTTTCCAACGATCGTGAATTCGCATCGATCGTAAAAGAGTTTCTATCAAACGGGTTAATAAATAAAGCGAGGTAACCATGGCAACCATCGATAAAGTCGCGAAACAATTCGAACTTTCCATCCCGACACTCCACTATTATGAACGCGCGGGGCTTTTACCGACCATCCTACGCAATGCGGCGGGACATCGGGATTACGGTGAAAAAGACATCGAATGGATCCAATTGATCCAGTGTTTTCGTCGCAGCGGGATGTCGATCTCCGAAATCAAGAAGTATGTGGAACTCTGCCGAAGCGAGGAAGATACGGTCGACCAACGCTATGAACTCTTGTTGGCGCAGAAGAATCGTGTCCTAAAGCAAATGGATGTCTATCAAAATAACTTGAAGGTGATCCAACGAAAGATCGATTATTACGCGAAAAAGAAGGATGAAAAGCACGATCCGTTGAATCCGGTGAAGAAAAAGTAGGGATGCAACCAAAGTTGCGCAAATGAATGGATGCGTTGATGGGAAATTTCGCGAGTGTGATCTACACTACGGACAAGGGGGTCAATTCATGACAACAGGACAAAAGATTCAGAATCGCAGGAAATCGCTTGGCTTATCACAGGATCAGTTGGCAGAGAAACTCAACGTGTCGCGTCAATCCATTTCGAAGTGGGAACAGGATATCGCGCTTCCCGATCTTCAAAACGGGGTGGAATTATGCCGTGTGTTGGGCATGACGATCGAAGAATTGCTACACAAGGACGAACAAACCGTAAGGGAACCTTTGATCGAAAACGAGAACGCGTTTCAATCCGCCGAGAAGTTCGTCAAGAAAGTCTGGTATTTCTACGGGTGGGTCATCGCAGGCTTCGGCGCGTCGATGACACTTGCCGCCTTCGTGTTCAAAAGCATCTCGTCGGCGATGAACCAACAGGCGAATTCGATGTTCGACGGGATGTTCGGAGGGTTCGGGGACTTCTTCGGGAATCGCCCCAACGTCGCCAACGTCTTCAATCCCCTACTCGACGGAATGATGGTGTTGGGCATGGTGATCATGATCGCCGGGATTTCGATCTTCTTTTACGGACAATACAAGAAGAAGCAGATGAACTAAAAAATCCGGAAATTGCTTTCCGGATTTTCTTTAGTTCTTTTCGGTGTAGTTGCTACGACGCGGACCTTTGGAACGATTCCCGAAGTCACGGTTACGGTCATAACTGCCCGAACCGCCGTAGGTACGCTTTTCGTAAGGACGGTCGACGACAGGGGACAAGACCGCTTTGATCGTGTATCCTTTGATCGTCGCTTTGTTGACTTCTTCCAAGATCGCCTTGTCGTGTTGGACAGGGATCTCGACGGTCGTCGTACGTTCGCCGATCCGGATCTTCCCGATATCGCGTCCGGAGATGCCGCTGGCTTCCGCGATGCAGCTCACGATGTGGGCGGCGGCGATGCCATGGGCGTTTCCGACGTCCAGCGTAAGATTGGAGTAACCCTTGTGGGTGACCACTTTCTGCAGGCTGGCCGGCGATTTGATTTCCTTGAAGACATCCCCGCCGATCGTCTTGAACAACAAGGCGCGGCTGATATCTTCCAAGGAGAAGCCTTCATCGACGAGTTCTTCGACGATGCGTTTGATTTCAGCCGGGACTTCTTTGGCCAAAAGCTTACGCATTTCGGTCTTCATCTGGTGGAATTTGATTTCCTGTACTTCGGCCAAGGTCGGCAAGGGTTTCTTGGTGATCTTCGCACGGGTCAAACGTTCAAGAACGTTGACCAAGTACTTCTGACGCGGCGTGATCAAACTGATCGCGATCCCCGTCTTCCCGGCACGACCGGTGCGGCCGATGCGGTGGACATAGTATTCGATTTCTTGCGGCAGGTCGAAGTTGAAGACGATATCCATATCGTCGACGTCGATCCCGCGCGCTGCGACATCCGTACACACCAAGATGTTGATCTTGCGGTCTTTGAACTTCGCCATGACGATGGAGCGCATTTCCTGCTTCATGTCGCCGTGGATCGCGGCGGCGCCGTATCCCTTGCTTAACAGCAGGGAAGCGATGTCGTCGACCATTTTCTTCGTGTTACAGAAGACCATGGACAATTCAGGACGGTAGATTTCCAACAGTTGAAGCAACAAATCCTGTTTGGTGCCTTGGTTGGTTTCGTAGAGGATCTGTTCGATCGTGGAGACGGTCATCTCGGACGACTTGATCTTGATGAATTCCGGATCCTTCATATAGGCTTCCGTCAGATTCAAGATCGGTTGCGGCATGGTGGCGGAGAACATCACGGTCTGACGTTCTTGCGGCAGATACGACAAGATGTCTTCGATTTCTTCGCGGAATCCCATGTTCAACATTTCATCGGCTTCATCCAATACCAATACTTTCAGATCTTCGAACTTCAGGGTATGACGGTCGATATGATCTTTGATACGGCCGGGGGTGCCGACGATGATGTCCGCTCCGCTTTTCAATTCACGGATCTGTACGGAAATGGGTTGTCCTCCGTAAATGGTTACGGTGCGGACCCCTTCCGTGTATTTCGCAAACTTCCTCAGTTCCTCGGCTACTTGGATCGACAACTCGCGGGTAGGACACATAATCAGCGCTTGCGGGCGCTTCTTGTCGCTGGGAACGATCGACTGGATCAACGGTAATCCGAAGGCAGCGGTCTTTCCCGTCCCCGTTTGGCTCTGTCCGATCAAATCCAAGCCCTGCAACATGACAGGGATGGTTTTTTCTTGGATCGAGGTGGTCTGGGTATAACCCATATCCTCGACCGCTCTGAGCAGCTCGGGGGACAAATTCAGTTCATTAAAGTTCATTCAATTCTCTCTTTCTTCGTGTATGTCAAAACATACCGTCGCATTATACCACAATACATATCACTTTCATAGTAAATGATTCATTTCACGGGGGAAGTTTTCTCATCATCGAAGGATAGCGGTTACACGGATCGGATTCAAGAGGGAATCGTCGAAATCATCGACGGACAAAGCGAATCCGACGGCTAGTTTCCGACGATTCCTTCCGTTTCTTACTGATTTCACACATTGAAACCAGCGTTTTAAAGCAAGATTTACGATAGAATGACCGATAGGATTGTGCTATCCTTACTCTAAAGGGAATAGGGAAAGTTCATGATTCAAAATCAATGGTACGGCATCCTGGATGCCAAAGAAGTCAAGGCCGGAAAGTTGACCGGTGTGACGCGATGCGATGAGAAACTGGTGTTGTGGCGTAAGAAGGACGGTTCGATCGCATGCATCGCCGACAAGTGCTGCCACCGTGGCGCATCGTTGTGTAAAGGTGAATTGCATGAGGACAGTGTCGCCTGCCCGTTCCACGGGTTCGTCCATGATGCATCGGGTAAAGTGGTATTGATCCCTGCCAACGGGAAGAACACGCCGGTCAGCGACCGCTATAAAGTGAAATCCTTCGATGTCGTCGAAAAGTACGGCATGGTTTGGCTTTGGTATGGGGATCCCGCGATGGAGAAACCCGACGTTCCGTTTTTCATGGAACTGACGGAGAAATTCGTCTACAGTCAATTCAAAGAAGTTTGGCCGGTGCATTATACCCGCGCCATCGAGAATCAACTCGACGTCGTCCATCTTCCTTTTGTCCATACCGATTCGATCGGCAGGGGCAACCGCACCTTGGTCCACGGACCGGTGGTGACCTGGGATGAACAACGCATGACTTTCTATGTCCACAACGTGGTCGATGACGGAAAAACGACGCCGATGAAGGCGAACGAGATGCCGGATTATCTGAAGTATTTCAGTCTGCAGTTCCAGATGCCCAACCTTTGGCAGAACAAGATCAGCGACCAGGTGCGCATCGTCGCGATCTTCGCGCCGATCGATCAAGAGAACACGATGATCTATCTTCGTTTCTATCAAGCATTCATGCCGGTCTGGGGGATGCGCCATCTGGTCGGGTTCTTCGCCAACATCGCAAACAAACATGTCCTGCATCAGGACCGAGCGGTCGTCGTGACGCAGCGTCCGATCAAGAGCGAACTGACGATGGGGGAAAACCTGATCCCGGGGGATGCCCCGATCTTGAATTTCCGTCGCCGCAGGGCGGAACTCAAAGGGGAGTTCAAAGGCAGAATCAAAGAAAGGGTCACGGGTTACGCGGGATCTTCAAAGGATTGATCCGCGATCGGATGACTTTGGGTGATGAATCGATGAGAAATAGAAAAGCAGTCATCTACGCCGTCATGGCGGCATTGCTTTATGCGATCAGTGCGCCGATTTCGAAAATACTGTTGGATGAAATCCAACCGACGATGTTGGCTGCTCTTTTGTATCTCGGAGCAGGGATCGGTTTATGGATTGTCCAATGGATTCAGGCTCGGGTGGATCCAGCGCGACTCTCACCTCCCCGAATCGCGAAAGAGCAATCCCCCTATATTTTTTGGATGATCCCCCTGGACGTCCTCGCCCCGATCCTTCTGATGTTCGGTCTAACCATGACTTCGGCCGCTAACGCTTCGCTACTGAACAACTTTGAAATCGTCACGACCGCGATGTTCGCCCTGTTCTTCTTCAAAGAAAAAATTTCCAAGAAACTTTGGCTCGCCATTTCTTTGGTCACTGTTTCAAGTTTGATCTTAAGCATAGAGGATCTCTCGAGTCTGTCGTTCACACTCGGTTCGATTTTTGTATTGATGGCGTGTCTGTGCTGGGGGTTGGAAAACAACATCACACGGGTCCTTTCAATCAATCGACCGATTCAAATCGTGATCATCAAAGGATTGGGATCCGGATTCGGATCACTTCTCATTGCAATGTTTCTTAATGATGTAACGTTAAATCCAACCTATCTTGTACTTGCCTTGATTCTAGGCTTTTTCGCATATGGTCTCAGCATCCTCTTCTATGTACTCGCCCAGCGAGACCTTGGGGCAGCGACGACAAGCGCCTTCTATGCGTTCGCACCGTTCATGGGGGCGGCATTATCGTTGATGATCTTTAGGGAACCTCCCTCCGTGAAATTCATTTTCGCCCTATCGATCATGATGGTTGGCGCTTACTTCGCTTATCAAGATAAAAAGAACTAGAAGACAAGCAAAGGGGTTGCGCAGGTCGTTTTCATCCAGTCACGTAAGATCGCGGAATCGGGTTCAAAACACATCGAAGAGAAAAGAGCCTAAAACGGCGTTTATGTCTTGAAAATGCTTTGAAAAAAGGGTATAACTAATTTAGCACTCAAAGCATAACAGTGCTAATATGGAGGAAAGCATGTCGAAACCTTTTAAAGCAGAGTCGCGAAGACTCTTGGATCTGATGATCCATTCAATCTACACCCACAAGGAAATCTTCTTGCGGGAACTGATCTCCAATGCGAGCGACGCCTTGGATAAGTTGTATTTCATGTCGCTCAACGATGAAGTGAAGGAAGTCGACCGTACCGGGTTGTCGATCCGTATTCATGTCGATAAAGAAGCACGCACCTTAAGCATCGTCGACAACGGCGTCGGGATGACCTCCGAGGAGATGGAAGACAATCTCGGAACGATCGCCAAGAGCGGATCGTTCGACTTCAAACAGATGATGGACCAAGCGCAGAAGAAAGACGAGGTCGACATCATCGGCCAGTTCGGCGTCGGGTTCTATTCGGCGTTCATGGTCGCCAAGAAAGTCGAAGTCATCAGTAAGAAGGCCAATACGGACGTCGCGTTCAAGTTCGTCTCCGAAGGGGAAGAAGGATACGACATCGAAGAGGCACAGCGTGATTCGGTCGGAACCAGCGTCATCCTGACCCTCAACGACGACACGGAAGATGAAGACTACTCGCAATACCTCGACGACTTCAAGATCCAGGAATTGGTGAAGAAATATTCCGACTACATCCGCTATCCGATCATGATGGACGTGGAAGAGGAAGTGACGAAAGAAGACAGTGAAGACGTTGAAACGAAAGTGGTTGAAAAGACGCTGAATTCAAGGATCCCGTTGTGGAAACGCTCCAAGAGCGACATCAGTAAAGAAGACTACAACGAGTTCTATAAAGACAAGTTCGAAGACTACCAGGATCCCCAACGCGTCATCCACACCAACCTTGAAGGAAGCCTTTCCTTCGATGCGATGATGTTCATCCCGAGCCATGTGCCCTTCAACTTCTATTCCGCCGATTATGAAAAAGGACTACAACTCTATTCCAGAGGGGTATTCATCCTCGACAAGGCCAAAGAACTCATCCCGGATGCGTTCCGTTTCGTCAAAGGCTTGGTCGACTCCCCCGACCTCTCCTTGAATATTTCCAGGGAAATGCTGCAGCACGACCGTCAACTCAAAGCCATCGCCAGCCGTCTTGAAAAGAAGATCAAGAGCGAACTCTTGGGGATGCTGAAGACGGAGCGCGAAGAATATGAAAAGTTCTGGAAGAACTTCGGCTTGCAGATCAAATACGGGATGTATCAGAACTATGGTGCCAACCGTGAATTGCTGGAAGACTTACTCCTCTTCGTTTCAAGCCATGACAATAAACTCGTCAGCCTGGAAGAATATGTCGCGCGCATGAAAGAAGACCAAAAAGAAATCTACTTCGTCTCCGGGGAAACCATCGAGAAATGCGCCGCGGTCCCGCAAAGCGAATGGGTTCGCGAGAAAGGTTTCGAAATCCTTTATCTGACCGAGGATGTGGATGAATTCGTCCTACAGATCCTGCATACCTATAAAGAAAAGACGTTCAAGTCGATCAATCAAGGCGAATTGGACATCGCGAGTACGGAAGAAAAAGAAGAGATCTTGAAGAAGAGCGAAGAAAGCAAAGATGTGTTGACCAAGATCAAAGAGGTGTTGGGCGCCAGCGTACAAGACGTACGACTCTCCACGAGGCTGAAAACGCATCCTGTTTGCTTAGTCAGCGCGGAAGGTTTATCCTTTGAGATGGAGAAGGTGCTATCGCAAATGCCCGATGCCAACCCCAACCTCAAGGCGGGCAGGATCTTGGAAATCAACGCCGGACATCCGCTTTTCGAAGCCATCAAGGAAATCCATCGACACGATCCCGAGAAGATCGACAACTATGCGAAAGTCTTATACAACCAAGCCTTGTTGATCGAAGGGTTGCCCATCGAGAACCCCCTTGAATTCTCGATCCAAGTCTCCAATTTAATGATCGACGCATCGCAATTTCATTAACGTTATCTTAACGAAGGGTTTGGTATACTATGGACACTTAAAGGGGAAACCCTCCAAGAAAGGTGATCCTATGTTGAAATTCAAACGTTTCTCAATGTTCTCCTTGATTAGCGCCGTCTTGTTGTTTCTTTTGATCTTGCCGGCGTTGGCGATGGAAGGCGAAGGTAGTGGTAGCTGTACGGTCAGTTCCGACGGCGTGGAAACCTGCGTGACCGATTCGATCGGTACCGGCGAAGGTGAAGGAAGCGAACCTGGAAATCCGGGTGAAGAATCCGTCGATCCCGCCCCGGTCGATCCTGTCGAAGAAGCCCCGGTCGAAGAGAAGCCGACCGAAGAAGTCCCTGTCGTTGAAGAGAAACCCGTCGATGAAGCACCGGATGTCGTCGTCGATGAAGAAGGCAGCGTCGTTCCCGAAGATTGGATCAAACGCACCGACACCGATGAAGAAGCGATCGAAGATGACGGAATCCGTTACTTCATCACCGCGGATCTCGCCTCCAACGGATCGTGGTTCGCAGCGAATGCGAACGGCATCGCCACAGGGGTCGGGATGATCGCAAGCATGGCCGGATTGACCTTATTGGCTTTCCGCAATAAAAAGAAATAGTCGTCACCACCAAAGCCCCGCTTTGGTGTTTGACTTTCAGAAAGGAGAGTACGATGCGCATTCTATTGGTTGAAGATGAAGTCCAATTGGTCGACGCCTTGGAAAAAGGCTTGAAGAAAGACGGATATGCGATCGATAGCGCCTATAACGGACGCGACGCATCGGAACTCTTCAGTATCAACGAGTATGATTTGGTCGTATTGGACATCAATCTGCCCGATGAGAGCGGGTTGAACCTGTTGAAGCAAATCCGCGAGAAAGACACCGAGGTTCGCGTCATCATCCTTTCCGCGAATCGATCGATCGACGATCGCATCCAAGGCTTGGATCTTGGGGCGAACGACTATCTGACGAAGCCGTTCGACTTTCAGGAACTGAAGGCGCGGATCCGCGCCCTGCTTCGCCGTGACTTCAATTCCAAACCCACCATCCTGAAACAAGGGGACTTCTCGGTGGACCTTGCCTTACACCGGGTCCAATTCCAAGACAAAGACGTCCCGTTGACCCTCAAGGAATATGCCATCTTCAGTTATCTTGTCCGCAACAGCGACCGCATCATCAGCAGCGAAGAGTTGCTTGAACACATATGGAACGAAGAAGCCGATCCGTTCAGCGATGTGATGCGGGTGCATATCTATTCGCTTCGAAAGAAGTTGTCGTCCGCGACGGGAGGCATGACGGTCATCCAGACCGTCAAAGGCTCCGGGTATCGGTTCGACGCGAAAGGAGGGAACCCATGAAACGCAAACTCGACGTACGCGTACGACACGGACTCACGACGATGTTGACCCTGTTGGTTTTAGGCGGGTTCACGATGTTCATGTCGCTGAAAGCCACCTTCCCCTCGATGGCGTCGGAACTCGGACGGTCCGCCAAGTACTACAATTTCATGGATACTTCCGAAGAGATCGAAGCCAACACCACCATCGATAAGACGCAATACGATGCGGCGATCGCGCAGGCGACCGCCATCCAGGATCAAATCGACGCCTCGTTCGACCGCTTGATGTGGATGAGCGCAGGGGTCTTGCTTCTGATCGCGGCGTTGGGAGGGGTGGGTGCCTATGTCTCCAGCGGACGGACATTGAAACCATTCCGTAACCTCAACGAACAAGTCAAGTTCGCGAACGCCGAAATCGGGGACACCATCGTCTTGAGCGATTCCACCCGTGAAGTGCAGGATCTGACCCACTCGTTCAACACGATGTTGGCGAAACTGGAAAACGCGGCTGCGACGCAGAAACGCTTCAACGCGGCGGTCGCCCATGAATTGAAAACCCCCTTGGCCGTCATCAAGACGCACATCGACGTGCTCAACGACCAGGAACGCAAAAACGTGGATGATTATAAGCAGACGTTGGGCGTCATCGAGAACTCGGTACGCAAAATGAACGCTTTGATCGAAACCTTGTTGGATTCGATCAGCGTCGAAAGCGCGGGCATGGATGACCAAGTCTCGCTCGACATGGTCCTCTCCGATGTGATGGAAGACCTGGCGCTCTATGCCAAGAAGCATCAAGTGAACTTGAACGGGGAAATCCCGTCGGTCGATAAGATCCCGGGCAACGAAGTGTTGGTCTACCGCGCCCTCTACAACATCGTGGAGAACGCCGTCAAATACAACCGTGAAGGAGGAAGCGTCGACCTCTCCCTCTCCCAAGACAAAAACGATCTCATCGTCTCCATCAAGGATACGGGGATCGGGATCGCCAAGGAAAACCTGGATCTCATCTTCGAACCGTTCTATCGCGTCAAAGGACAAGAGAAGACGGAAGGGTTCGGTTTGGGATTGGCGATGGCGAAGTCCTTCCTGAAAATGCACGGGGCGACCATCACGATCGAAAGCGAACCCGGCAAAGGCAGCGAATTCATCCTCAAGTTCCCCAGATAATCAAACCGGAAAAGGCGCACGACGCCTTTTCTTTTGTCTTTAAGCGCTAGTGTAACACTTGAAGACATCCCGCTTTGAGTCCAAACTCGAATCATGGTAGAATGATGACATCACTCAAGGAGTAACAACCGATGGAAAAAGTAGTCCGTAAACTACAGATGGGTCGCATGACCCTGCTGCTGATGACGATATTGACAGGCATCTACTTCGTTCTTCTTTTATTCGGAATCCAGATGGATTCCCCGTATTCCGCTTTTCTTCCCCAATTCCTCGCCGTGGTCGCCCATGCGATGATGGTCGAGTATGGGTTCAGCGTCAGCGTCCTCTTCGTCGTCTTACTTGGCGTCGGGTTGATCGCGATCTACGCCCTTGCCTGGGTTAAGACGAAAACCGGTGCGAAGTGGTTCATGATCGCCTTTATCCTCTTCTTCGTCGACACCTTGTTTCTGATCTACTGGTACCAAAACATCCTTACCCAGCTTCCGGTCCTGTTGACGATCGCGATCCATTTCATCATCCTCTATTATCTCTATACAAGCTATCAGACCTTCGCCAAGAACCCCGACGCACCCGACTGGTCGAAAGGGAAATACAAATGAACGTCTACGACTTCGATAAAACCATCTATGACGGGGATTCCTCGATCGATTTCTATGCCTACAATCTATCGAAATCCTGGATCATCGCCCTGCTTTGGCCATCCCAACTCATGGCCGGTGCGTTGTATAAACTCAAACTCATCGACAAGACCTTGATGAAGCAGATTTTCTACGCCTATTTCCGTTTCATCCCCGACATCGATAAACGACTGGACGGGTTTTGGAAAGCCAACCGGTCGAAAATAAAAGCGTTCTATGCGTCCACGAAAAAAGAAGACGACATCATCGTCTCCGCCTCCCCCGAGTTCATGCTTGAACCGATCTGCAGGGAGTTGGGGGTACGACTGATCGCCTCCCGTGTCGATAAACGTAACGGAGTCTATACCGGCAAGAACTGTTTCGGCGAAGAGAAGGTTAAGCGTTTCCGCAAACTTTACCCCGATGCCGTCATCGAGGTCTTCTATTCCGACTCGCTCTCGGACAGCCCGATGGCCAGGATCGCCAACGAAGCGGTCTTCGTCGTCGGTGAACAATTGAATCCGTGGCCTAAAGAAGAGAACTGACTCTTCTTTTCTTTTTAAGCGCTCTAGGCGCATTCGGTGCGTTAGGTGCGGACCGACTTGATGCCGTGCAGGCAAAGACTCAGGGTGAACACGACGAAGAGGATCATCCCGATCTGGATCGAGAGCGAAGAGAAGAAGTACAAAGCGAGGATGAAGACCGCGATGCCAATCAAAGTAATGTAGGTGGGGACGGCGAATTTCTCGAAGAACGGGCTGTCGAGTTGATTCGTCAAGTCGAAGATCCACAGGGTCAAGTGGATGATGAACGTCAAGCTCAACAGGATACCGGTCGGGGTCAGCGTCAACATCATTTGGAATCCCATCACACTCGCTTGAAGGGAATTACCGAAAACACCGTTGAAGACGGAATCCAATCCGATCCAATCCGGCAGAACATCCGAAAGTGGAACGTTGACAAAGGGGAGAAAGAAGTTCAACAACAAGAAAGCGCGTGCGATCAAGCGGAAGATGCGCTCCTTTTTCTTGGGATCTTGTTGGCTTGGTCGGGGTTTGTCGGATAATTCTTCATTGGATGTTCCCTGTAGAAGTTCATCCACGCTAATCTGTAGCGCATCCGCCAAGTCGACGAGAAGGCTGATGTCGGGTAACCCTTCCCCGGTTTCCCATTTTGAGATGGCTTTGTTTGTGATGTGAAGTTTGTCGGCCAGCGCCTGTTGGGTCAAGCCCAGTGCTTTGCGACGGGATGCGATCAAGTTTGCGATGTTTTTGTTTTCCATGGTTTTTACCTCACACAAAGTATAGTATCACGGCGAAGTCCCGTCACGCCACGTAAAAACGAATCAATCTACGCATCGTGGATATCGTATTTGATAAAAAAAGAAGGACATCGCCCTTCTTACTCCCGATTGAAGATTTCACCCCATTGGTCGATCATCTTATGCAATTCTTCATGGACCCCGTAACCGATCACATCTTCCTCGTGGAGCTCGAACTCGGAGAAAATCACCCGCTGAACCTCGTCCTCCATCATCCCGTCGATCAGCGCGAAGAACCGATCTTCCTTTTCGATGTGCAGGATCAGCAGGTCGCGATACTCCCGTGCGCACCGTGCGAACTCGTTGAGATCTTCGACGAAGAGGGCGTCATCCATCCGAGCGACCCAACGTCTCGCTTGCATATGATCATCTTTCAGTTCATCCAACACGACGTCGATCTTGGGATCCTTGAGCGAAGCGAGATATCGGAAGAGATATCTCTCTTCCTTGCCATGATGGCAAGCATCGGCGAACACTTTATAAAAAGTCGTCAGTTCATTATAGTAACGAAGTTTAACGGAGGGTTGGCTCATATAATCCATCAGCATCCGATCCATGAGACTCAGTACATGATGGATCGACGCATGTTCATCCCGTAAATCCTGGATGGCTTTTCCCATGTGAATCTCCTTTCCTTTGTTTATCTTCTTGAATCGTAGTCCTTTTTCACTCTCTTTACAACCCAAACTCCCAAACTTCACCGCTCATCTCCTAAAGGATGGTCTCGTGAAGCGATGAAATCGCCTCTTTCTCCATGCGGACCAGATGCCAATCCTCGAGCACGACGGCGCCTAAAGATCGATAGTAGTCCAGGGAAGGGGTGTTCCATGTCAGACAGACAAAGTCCATGCGTTGACAGTTCCTCTTCTTGGCGATCTTGGCCAGTTCGACGAAAAACAGGGTTCCGATGCCTTGGGAGCGGTATTCGGGTTTCACGTAGAGGTCTTCAAGATACAGGCTCGGCAGACCGGTGAAGGTGGAAAAGGTGATGTAATAGATGGCATAGCCGACCGCGACATCCTTCTGCCATGCGATGAGTCCGCGGGCGGTTTTACTTCGCAGCGCTTCCTTCATCAACTCTTCCGTAATGACGCACTGCTCAGCCAATTTCTCGTAGTCCGCTAATTCATGGATCAATTTGACCAAGACCCCGGCATCCTTGATTCCCGCTTTTTTCAATTCGATCATGTCGTTCACCTCTTCTAACTTCATTGTAGCGAAGATTCAGGGAATGTCCACATTCTTCCCTAAAAGGGAGGGGTGGGGAAATGGAATGCATGCGGTGCGGGAATCGATCGAAACGATATTTCGCGGTCTATCAAGGAAAAACGGTTTGCCGTCGATGCATCGGATTCACCGGTGACATCGCCGACATCCAGGCGAATTCCGGGGAAGTGTCGATCCATCTTCCGTTCCGGTTGAGTGAAACGCAGAGGAAGGCGTCAAAGACGATTTATCAGGCATCGTTGTTAAAAGATGTCTTGGTGAATGCGGTTTGCGGTGCAGGGAAAACGGAGTTGGTCTATGAAACGATCGCGAAGACGCTCGAAGCGTCGAAAACGATCGGATTGGCGATCGCCCGCAAACAAGTCGTCCTCCAACTCGCCAAACGCTTGACCGGAGCCTTCCCGGGAATCCGTGTCCAGGCGATCTGCGAAGGGCACACGAACATCCTCGACGCCCAACTCTTCGTCGTCACGACCCATCAACTCTATCGTTTCCCCCGGATGTTCGATTGTTTGATTCTCGACGAACCCGATGCCTTCCCTTATGTCGGGGATGAATTGTTGGAAGGGTTCGCGAGAATGGCGTGCCGCGGGCGGATGATCTATCTCACCGCCACTCCGGATCGGGAAATGTTGCGACGGGTCAAGAAGCAGGAGATGGTCGAAGTGATGGTGAACGTACGTCCTCATGGATACCCACTTCCCGTGCCGTCGATCCGTTGTGCCCCGTATTTCATCCAACTCATCCTGGTGAAGCGATGGGTAGAGAAGACGAAAGGTAGGAAACTGGTTTTCGTCCCGACGATACGACAGGCTGTATTCATCGCACGGCTTTTCAAATGGAAGCAGGTGAGTGCGAAAAGCAAAGATCTGCAGGAAAAAATCGATGAATTCGCAAACAACGAGGACGGCGTTCTCATCTGTACGACGGTTCTTGAACGGGGGGTCACTTTCGAGAACGCCCAAGTCTGCGTGGTGATGGCCCAACATCCGGTGTTCAACGAAGCGTCGTTGGTTCAAATCGCCGGAAGGGCGGGACGGAGTCCGAGATACCCGAAAGGAGAGGTGTTGTTTCTTTGCGGATACAAGTCACGAAGCTGTCTCAACTGTATGAACATCTTGCTTCGATCGAACAAAGATGCCTCCTTTGCTTCAACCCCTTGACCCATGGCATGACCTTCATCGATGTCTTTCTCACGGAGGACGTACTCTGCAAAGTCTGTCGACGTTCGCTGAAGAAGGTCGAACGCTGGGTCGATGTCAATGGAATGAAAGTATATGCCTATTATGAATTCGACGAGATGATGTCGACGCTTTTCCACCGCTATAAAGAAGCGCATGACCAAGCTTTGGGGAAACTCTTCCTGCATCCCGTACATGCGGCCTTCGATAAGAAATTCAAGGGGAAGACGATCGTCTGCGTCCCTTCCTCGAAGAAGAAAAGGGAGCAGAGGGGCTTCATGACCTTGCATACGATCTTGGGGGAGAGTCGGTTGGTGCGGGTCGACGTACTCGAAAAGTTATCCGATGAGAAGCAGAGCCTGCGATCCGCCGCGATGCGAAGGGAGATCCAGCATGAGATGCTTCTTGCGAATCCGATGTTGGTGGAGGGGAAAGACATCCTTCTCTTCGACGACATCGTCACGACAGGGTCTTCGATGCTGGCATGCAGCGGACTATTGCGTGAAAACACACGTTCTTTGACACATGTATGCATCGCAATCCACCCTAGTTTCCTCAAAATCAAGGGAAAAGGGAGGGATAAGGCGACAAAGACAGGCGATTAAAGCGCTTTCAACCTTTGAGTCGTAAAATTATTGCAATTTTTCCAACATAATGTATAATAAACACAGTAGCACAGACTACAGAAGAAAGGTATAGGTTTATAATGCAAGGCAAAGTAAAAAAGTTTAACAAAGAAAAAGGCTATGGCTTCATCAAGTTGGCTGACGATCGCGATGTATTCTTCCACTACTCACAATTGGTAATGGATGGATTCAAGACCATCGAAGAAGGCACCGAAGTCGAATTCGATCTGATCGAAGGCGACCGTGGCTTACAAGCTCACAAGATTACCAAAATCTAGTTGCAAGAAGGGTTGGTTGATTCCAACCCTTTTTGTTTGCCTTAGGGCATGGTACAATACTAAAGAAGAATCGGAGGAAGATCCTAGTGAACCTACTCGACAAGTTGTTTAGCGTCGATAAAAAACGCTTAGACGAAATTACAAAGAGAGCCAAGGAAGTCGATGCTTTGGCCCAAACATACGCTGCGATGAGCGATGAACAATTGAAGGCGAAGACCCCTGAACTGAAACAGAGAATCGCGGACGGGGCGAGCTTGGAAGAGTTGTTGCCGGAAGCGTTCGCAACCGCGCGTGAAGCCGCAAGAAGAGTGATCGGGGAGTACCCGTTTTTTGTCCAGGTCATGGGCGGCATCGTCCTTCATCAAGGCGACATCGCCGAGATGAAAACCGGGGAAGGGAAAACCTTGACCTCGGTTTTACCCGTCTACCTCAATGCCTTGGCGGGGAAGGGCGTCCATATCGTCACGGTCAACGAATACCTGGCCGGACGCGATGCCAAGTGGATGGGGGCCATCCACCAGTTCCTTGGCTTGAGCGTCGGATTGAATGTCCGGTCGATGACACCGAAGCAGAAACGTGATGCGTACTTGTGCGATATCACCTATACGACCAACGCGGAAGCGGGCTTCGACTATTTGCGCGACAACATGGTCACGACGATCCATGATCGCGTGCTCCGTCCGCTCAACGTCGCGCTGATCGACGAAGTCGACTCCATCCTGATCGATGAATCCAGAACCCCGTTGATCATTTCGGGCGGGCAGAAACAAACCGCCAACCTCTATATCCAAGCCGACCGTTTCGTGAAGAATCTGGTCGAGAACGAGGATTATGAAATCGACATTAAGGGGAAGACGGTCCAGATGACGGAATCGGGTGTCCATGCGGCGGAAAAAGCGTTCCGCATCGACAACCTGTACGATTTATCCAACACCAACCTCGTCCATCATCTGTATATGGCGCTGAAAGCCAACTACATCATGTTAAAGGATGTGGAATATGTCGTCCAGGACAAGGAAATCATCATCGTCGACCAATTCACGGGACGCTTGATGCAGGGACGGGCGTATTCCGACGGTTTGCATCAGGCGATCGAAGCGAAGGAGAACGTACCTATCAAACAGGAAACGTCGACCTTGGCGACCATCACCTATCAGAACTTCTTCCGTCTCTATGCGAAATTGTGCGGGATGACGGGGACGGCGAAAACCGAAGAAGAAGAATTCCGTTCCATCTACAACATGCGCGTCGTGGAAATCCCCACCAACAAGCCGGTCGTCCGTGAAGACTATCCGGATGCGGTGTTCGGGAGCCGTAAGGCGAAGTTCGACGCCTTGATCGCCGAGATCATGGAATTGCATGAGAAAGGCCAACCTGTGTTGGTCGGTACGATCGCGGTCGAAACCAGCGAGTATGTCAGTAAGTTATTGACGCAGCGTAAGGTGCGTCATGAAGTATTGAATGCGAAGAACCATGCCCGTGAAGCCGAGATCATCGCGAAAGCCGGGCATGTCGGATCCGTCACCATCGCCACCAACATGGCGGGTCGCGGCACCGACATCAAACTGGGTCAAGGCGTCCGTGAATTGGGCGGATTGGCCGTATTGGGAAGCGAACGGCATGAAAGCCGACGCATCGACAACCAGTTGCGCGGACGTTCCGGTCGTCAAGGCGACCCGGGGTATTCCCGCTTCTACGTCTCGGTCGAAGATGAACTGATGGTTCGCTTCGGCAGCGAACGCTATTCGATGTTGTTTAATCAATTGGGGGATGTCCCCATCGAATCCAAGATGATCACGAAATCCATCTCCAGCGCCCAGAAACGGGTCGAAGGGGTTAACTTCGACATCCGTAAGACGCTCTTGGATTATGACGATGTATTGCGTCAACAACGCGAGATCATCTACCAACAACGCAATTTCATCCTGGAACACGAAGACGTGCATGCGGTCGTCAAAGACATGTTCGACCGGGTGGTCCTCAATACCGTGAAATCGTATACCGACAAGAGCGGACGCGAGCCCAAGATCGACATCGAAGGCTTCCTGCTTGGATTGGAGAAGATCGGATTCAAGGATGCCGGGATTTCACAGGAAGACCTCGTCGACAAGACGATCCCCCAGGTGGAAGCCTTTGCCATCGATAAAGTTTGGGCGAGTTATGAAGTGAAGATCGAACGCATCAAAGAACCGATGAAGGAAATCGAAAAAACGATGACCTTGAAATTGGTCGACCGTGCATGGGTCGAACACATCGACACCATGAGTAAACTGCGTGACGGGATCCACCTGCGCTCCTATGCCCAAAGCAATCCGCTACAGGCCTATGTCCAAGAAGGGTTCGAATTGTTTGAAGATATGCTGGCGCGGATTTCGCAGGAAGTCGTCGCGTTCTGTTTGAATGTGAAAATCAAATTCGAGGAGAAAAAGTAATGGAACTGTATGAAATGAAACAAGGCGTCCTGAAGGTCAGGGATAAACTCGAGCAGTTGGGTGACTCACTTTGACTCGGCAGGGCGCGAAAAGAGAATAAAAGAGATTGAAGAATCGATGATGGCCGAAGGGTTCTGGGATGATCGCAAGAAAGCCCAAGGCTTGATCGATGAGATGAACGGCCACAAGGACATCGTCGAGAGTTACCACCACCTCCAAAACCGCTATGCTTCCATGGAAGAAACGGTCGATCTGTTGAAAGTGGATTTCGACGACGACATGGCCAAGATGGTGGAAGACGAAGTGATGGATGCACAGAAGGAATTCGAAGACTTCGAGATCAAATTGTTGCTGAGCCATCCCTATGACAAGAACAACGCCATCCTGGAACTGCATCCGGGAGCCGGCGGTACGGAATCGCAAGACTGGGCGGAACTGCTCTATCGCATGTATACGCGATGGGCGGATCGTAAAGGATGGAAGGTTTCGGTCTTGGACTATCAAGAAGGCGATGAAGCCGGCATCAAGTCCGTTTCGTTCTTGGTCGAGGGCGACATGGCTTACGGTTATCTGAAAGCGGAGAAAGGGGTCCACCGTTTGGTGCGCATCTCCCCCTTCGATTCTTCGGGACGTCGTCATACTTCCTTCTGTAGTCTGGATGTCATGCCTCAATTCGACGAGCAGGTCGAAATCACCATCGACCCCAATGATATCGTACTGGAAACCCGCCACGCCTCCGGAGCAGGCGGTCAGAACGTCAATAAAGTCTCCTCCGCAGTCCGCCTTTACCATAAGCCGACCGGCATCGTCGTCAACTGCCAGACCGAACGTTCCCAGCTCAACAACCGCGAGAACGCCATGAATATGCTGAAGAGTAAACTCTATCAGAGGATGGTCGAAGAGAACGAAGCGAAACTTGCGAAAATCAAGGGCGAACAAAAAGCCAACGAATGGGGATCGCAGATCCGGTCCTACGTCTTCTGCCCCTACACCATGGTCAACGACCATCGGACGGAATACAAAGACACCAATGTCCAGAAAGTCATGGACGGTGATCTGGATGATCTGATTTATGCTTATTTACGCTCGTTGATTGCATAAAAATTGTGATTTTCATCTACACTTTCCCACGTTAGAGAGTGTATAATCTGAGTGAGGGCAATCCCCTCAGAGCCGGCAAATCCCCCACCCAGCCGGCTCTTTTTGTCTGATTGATGTATATTATCGTTGAAGAGATGTTTCAACCTTTGGGACAGTAATGATCCCGTCAAAAACCGATACGTCTTAGAACGTTTCTACGGTTCATCTCTTCATCAGACAAAAACGGGCTAAGAAACCATGAGGGACTCTTAGCCTTTTCTGTTTTTCAGGCATGAAGAGCAGAAAGACTCACGGAAGTAAGGACGTGGCTCCTTTTGGGATCATCATCCCGTCACAAAAAACGTCCAGCTTTCGCTTCTTTCCGACCACCTTGCTTACAACTAATGAGGGCGATGACCCTGGATCAAGAACGAAAATAAGGACGGAGGAAACCGAAAGAAGAGCTATCCCCTCAATGAAAGGAGAATGGAGTATGAAAGTATCATGCATCGCCGTCGATGTTTCCAAGGGAAATAGCCACATCCAAGGTTATATCGATTCCGACACGAGTTTTTCCAAGGTTCAGAAGATTGATCATGATCGATCGGGATTCAATGAGATTCTTACCTTGAAGTCGAAGTTGGACAAACAGACCGAGCAGACCTCCGTCGTCGTCTTCGAAGCGACGGGCGTCTACCACCGCGGACTGGAGAGTTTCCTAAAGGACAACGGAGTTGCGTACATTATCGTCAATCCGCTACAGTCCGCTAAGTTTCGCAAACAGGAGCTACGGACAAAAAAGACCGATAAACGAGACTGCAAGAACATCGCCAAAGTCTACTTCGCCAACGACTTCAGACAGGTCGCACCCGAAGACGAACTCTACTACACGCTACGCCAACTCAACCGCGAGTATGAAAACCTCTTAAATCACCTCCGCAAGGCGAAAGTAAGCTTCAACGAGGCGCTTGAGATCGTCTGTCCGGGGTATGAGAAGGTCTTCCCCGAACTCTACACGGAAAGCTCGCTCGAGATCCTCAAGAAGTTTCCTCATCCGAAGCAATTGGGTCGAAAAAGTATGCATTCCCTCAGTTCATTCCTTATGAAACATAATGAGCACCGCGAACTCTGGTGCGAAAAGAAGGCGGAGGAACTGATTCGATATACGCAGGAATGCGTTTCCGGTTGTCGGGAAGAGGACGTGAACGTGGATATTCTGATGAGTCAAATCAAGCAAGTCGAATATTATATCGAACTCTGTGATGCAACCCTTCAGAAGATGATCGAGCTTGCGAAACAACTGCCTGACTTCCGTCTCATTCAAAGTATCCCTGGAATCGGTGAAAACCTGGCGGCACGGATCCTGGCGGAGATCGGTGACATTCGAAGATTCAAAGGTCCGAAGCAATTGGTCGCGTACGCGGGAATCGATCCTATCATTTATCAATCCGGTAAGAATGATGGACTGCATCTGCATATCTCCAAGAAAGGAAACAAGCGGCTGCGTTGCCTTCTCTACCTCGCTGTGATGTGTAGTTTGAGAGTGAAGACGCAGGAATCAAGCATTCGGCAATTCTATCAAAAAAAGACGCACCAATCGAACGCGATGCGTCCGAAAGCTGCGTCGATAGCCTGCGCCAATAAATTACTGCGAATAATTTATGGCCTGTGTAAGACGGGTTGCGCTTACAAGTAATCCTCTTACATTACCATTATAATCCTTCAAACTAAAATTCCAACCCACATGATATTTTTAGTGCGGTTAACTTGAGAACCCAATTCAAAAAAATCACACTTGCTT
>Ga0154525_127_pt1 | contig 57737 bp, 65 predicted proteins | sample RifGroE2_FD_105668 | JGI IMG/M metagenome (GOLD analysis project Ga0154525, IMG submission 105668) | Firmicutes bacterium GWE2_51_13
CGGGATCGTCACGTCGTCCGTCGGTTCACTTGAGAGATAGACGCTGAACGTCGCGGATGTTTGGTTCTCGCTGACGACCAGGGATAAAGGCGTTACGATCACATCGGGTAGGATGGTCGGGACAGCCGCAATGATCGGAATGCAGAAAACGGGCAGTATGAAAATGGACAATACTAGACTTAGTATTCGTTTCATGATAATCCTCCTCGCGACTATCGTTGAGCCATTATGTTCACTCAATGAGTTTGAGTCGACTTCCCTTTCAACCGAATCTTCTCACACGACGAAAAACATTAACACTATGAGTTGTTCTCCCCCGATGAAAGAACGGAATGTATCCTATTGATTTTACAGTATCACTCCCCAATGGATTAAACAAGGGATTTTTAAACGATATACATGAATGGGATTACGTGCGATATCTTTCATCATCGGACATCGAATCACACGTAAGAGACCAAGGTGGTGATCCGTTGTCTTTTCTGTCGATTGTAATCAAACTCACCTACACGATGCATTCCATTCTTTGCCACAGAAAAAATCCACCCGGAGGTGGATTTTTGTTGGATTTACAGGGGAATGGTGAAAATGAACGTGCTTCCCATTTCTTCGCTGCTTTGCACATCGATGCGTATGTTGTGGCGCGAGGCGATGTTGGAGGCGATGGCGAGTCCCAATCCGCTGCCGGTGGCGTTGTTGGGGTCCTTGATGCGTTGATATCGTTTGAAGAGTTGGTCTTGTCTCTCTTGCGACATGCCCGGACCTTCGTCCTGGATGGCGACGATGAGTTTGGTTTTGTCTTTCTTGGCGGATACACGGATCGATTTTTCGCTCGGGGTGAATTTGAGGGCGTTGTCCAGCACCGCGTTCAGCATCATTCTCAACCGGTCGTAGTCGCCTTTGATCTTCCATACCCCTTCTTCGATTTCCGTCGTCAAGGTGATGTCGTTCTTGCGGGCGCGTTCCACGCTTCCGCGCAGGACGTCGTTGAGGATGTCGTGGAATTCCACGTCGCTGAACACCAGTTTGAAGTCGGGGTCTTCCAAGCGGCTGAGTTCAAGCAAATCCCCGATCAGCCGTTGCATCCCCGTGGTTTCGCGGATCATCTGCGCGCTCACGTCGTCCAAACTGTATTCTTCGGGATAGATGCCGTCCCGCAGTCCTTCCGCATAGCCCCTCAATACCGTGACCGGGGTGCGGAGTTCGTGGGTGATGTCGGCGATGAAGTTCTGTCTCATTTTCTCAAGGTTCGCGCTTTGGCGCGACGCGTCTTCCAAGCGTTTTCCCAAAACGTTCAGGTTTCTTCCCAGATCCCCGATCTCATCGTTGCCTTGGTTGTTGAGGCGGATGTCGTAGCGGCCTTGGGCGAGTTGCGTGACGGCTTGGTCCATGGTGAGGACGGGTTGGATGAAGCGTTTGGAGAGGAAGTATCCCGCCAGGACGGCGATGATGATGCCGACGAAGGTGCTCATGAAAAGGATGCGGATCCCCACGTTGGCCGTGCTTTGGATCATGGTGACCGAGGCGCTGATCAGAATCGCCGCGATGACTTGGTTTTGGGTGTTGTAGACGGGGACGCCGACCGTCAGGGTCCGTGAATTATAGATGTCGGAGAAGGTATCGGTGCTTCGCTCTTCGCCGGACAGGACGTCGTCGACGACGTTGCGGACGCGCAGGGTCAGGGTCGAGGTGTTGTTATGCATCCCCATGCCCATGCCGTTGTTTCCGCTGATCGATCGTGCCCAGATCTTCCCGTCCTGCGTCACGACCCAGAGTTGGGCGTCTTCCAGGACGTCGTCCAGTTCGCTGAAACGGGCCAAGAGTTCGGTGTTGGTGACGTTCTCGTCCCCCAGCAAATCCGCCAGTTCGCGGGCGTTACTTGTGATTTCGGCCTTGACGTTGTCGACCGTCTGGTTGCGGAACATCATGATGAACATAATGCTTAAAATCAATGCGAAAAGAAGGATGACCCCGACGAAATAGGTGATCAGACGACGTGTGATCCCGGATTTCATGGGGTTTCCCCCTTGGCTTCGAATTTATACCCGACACCCCAGATGGTTTTGATGTCCCACAAGGGATGCGGCATCGCATCCAATTTCGTACGCAAACGCGTCATATGGGAATCGACCGTGCGGCTATCCCCGTAGTAATTGTATCCCCAACATTGGTTCAACAGGTTCTCGCGGGAAAACGCCCTTCCCGGATGGGAAGCGAGGGTCCACAACAGTTCGATTTCTTTCTTGGTAAGGCTGATTTTCAGTTCATCGATCTTGACGATGTATTCATCCAGGTCGACCGTCAGGTTATGCAGGTGCAGACGTTGTTTTTCATCCGCATTGACACGGTCCAAGCGACGCAGGATCGCTTTGACCCGGGCCATGACTTCGCCGGGGGAGAAGGGTTTGACGATGTAGTCGTCGGCCCCGATCTCCAAGCCCATGATGCGTTCGAAATCTTCACCGCGGGCGGTGATCATCAGGATGGGGACGTTGGAATCTTTCCGGATTTCGCGGACCACGGTGAATCCGTCCATCTTGGGCATCATCACGTCCAAAAGAACGATGTCGAAATCATCGTTCATCGCTTTGGTCAACGCGTCGCTGCCGTCATGGGCAACCGTAACGTCGTACCCTTCTTTTTTTGCGTAGCTTTCAAGGATTTGGACGATCGATTCGTTGTCGTCCGCAATCAGCATGCGTGTCATCATCCCACCTGCCTTCTGGTCCATTGTATCATCGGTTTATGACGAAAGTATGACGGATTTTCAATCTTGGATGCGATAGACGACGAATCCCCCGCCGTCTTTGGTTTTGGCGTACCATTGGTCGAGGTTGACGGAGATCAGTTTCCCTCCGTCGAAGATGTCCAGATACATTTCATCTTTGGTGGACATCTCGATGCCGACCACCGTGACCCAATGCCAGGCGTCCAGTTGCTTCTCTTCCCCGTTGTGCAGGTTCAGGAAAGCGATCGGGAGATCTTCGTCGATGGCTTGACGCACAAATTCCCGGACTTCAACCAAAGGTTTACGCAATTCTTTCTTCTTGGGGACGTCGATCACGTCGACCGTGAAGGATTTTCCTTGATCACGTAAAAACGCGCTCATCCCGTCCGTGAAGATTTTCGTGTTCTTCACCCCTCCGCCGAAGCGCGGCGTGACATATTTCCAGATTTCATCCATGATCGCCAATCCTTCTTCCATCGTACGGTTGCGATCCAAGCGCGGTAGATGGTAGAGGTAAAGATTGGATGCGGCGGTAGGTCCGCACCCTGACAATCTTTTCCATTTGGTGGTATAGAATTCCTGGTCCAACCCGAGATGGAATTCCCCATCGGGTTTCAGAATAACGAGCGCATCCCTGTCTTTGATCGATGTATTCATTATAAGCCTCCGTCTTTCCCTTACTTTACCACGCTTTTCCTTAAGTTTGTGTCGGTTTGACTATGGTAACGAAAAGAAGCGACGTTCCCTGTCGCTTCTTCTGTCTTGATTATTTCTGTGTGGCGATGACGGTGATCTTGTCCAGATAGAACTTCGTGAACCCTTCATAGGCGGAATCCGTTCCGATCAAGAGATACGCGGTGCCTTCGCTTGTGGTTTTCAAGGTCACGTTCGCTTCCACATCCTTATAGATCATCCCCGTGGCGGAACCTTCGGGTTTCGCCATGGTCGTGGCGACCACGACGGTTTCTCCGCCTTCCGATTGATTCCCGATATCCACATTGAGTCGATAGACCCCCTGGTCATCCAGGGCGGCGACGGGTTTGACCCCGACGACGCCGGCTTTCACATAGACGCTATCCGCCGGCGATCCTCCGATTCCGATTGACCCCGATTCTTCGCTGGTCCCGAGTTTGAACTTGATCAAGAAGGTATAGGTCGTGTTCTTCCTTAATCCTGAAATCAGCTTCGTATATCCCATGAACAAATCGTCGCTGCGATTCATCCCCTCGATGAACAAGGCTTGGGTCGCACCCGCGATCTCCGGTTTGTTTCTCCCCCAGGCGAACGCATAGGTCGTATACCCGTTCCCGTCGTCGTGATAATCGCCATAGACTTGGGAGAACCCCTCGTCGTTGGACTCGAATTCATACTTAAAGACTTGCCGATCCGCTTTCTGGCATCCCGCAAGTACCATCAGACACACCAAGCCGATCAATAGACGTTTCATCGGACCACCTCTTTTCGTCATTTTACCAAATCCCACGTTAAGGCATGGTTAATTCGTGAAGATTCCGATAAAATGTGTAATTTTCAATGGATTCGGCACACTTTCGTAACATCCTTTTTCTATACTGTGTCTGTAACCCGAACAGGGAACAAGGAGATTCACATGAAAAAAGCAGGAATTGTGCTAGGCGTCATCGCAGCCGCACTGATCTTGACGATGATTACGTCCAGTGTCTATGCGGCATTCCAACCCAAGAGAGGCATCGAACTGGCGGCCGACGTCCTTGGCGTCACCGTCGATGAGTTGATCGAACAACAAGACGAGACCGGAAAGACGATCCATGAAATCGTCGTCGATGCCGGTAAACTGGATGAATTGACCCAGGCTCGTTTGGACCAGATGAAGTTGATCCTCGCCGACCGGGTCGCCAATGGCGATCTCACCCAGGCGGAAGCCGATGAATGGTATGCGGAAATGGTCGAGCGGATGGAATACAATCTCGCCAACGGCATTACCGGATCCGGACGCGGCGGAATGATGGGCGGATACGGTGCGGGAACCGGTGTCGGTTGCGGCACTCAGACACGTGGCGGAAACTACCGTCAATCCAATCGTAATCGATAACAAGAGAAAGAAGCAACGAGAAGGTTCGTTGCTTCTTTTTTCATTCCTAAAGACTACCTGTCTCAACGTATAAACGAAAGTAACATATAGAACGCTACTTCATCAGACCCTGAAGCCTTGTTGTGATTTCGGATTTAGGTAATCGGACCTTATTCCCATTGTTTCGTTCAAGTTCATGTAAACATTCTTCATATTCATCTTTACTGATGTAGTGACCATCGAATAACTGATCCAGTATCCCGAGTGTTCCCAAAACGGACACACCCTCGTTCGAAGCGGATTTTCTCAATGCACCGTCTCCGGTAAGCAATACGATCCGTCTCTCTTTTGCGATCGACAAAGCGATGCGATCATAAACGGATAGCCTTGGGTAACGTTGCCCAAACGCCTCGGCCAGAGTGAACTCTTCAAAGGTTAGTTCGACACTCACCAGTCCGTTTTCCTTCAACTCTTCGCCAAAACCGCTCAAAGACATCAACTCATCTTCAATCGCGTCATTGTTCATGATGTAGGTGTAAGGTAACCTAAAGGGTAGTTCAGTGCATCCGATGATGGAGAAATCGATCCAGACACTCGTATCGCTACTTACATACTCCATTCCTATTCCTCACCGAAGCAGCAATTCGATGCGATGGCTTCGTATGAGGTATGTAGAAGTTCGGCCCCTTTTTGCATACTGATTTCTTTCTCATTAACGGCTCGATAAACCAACTGTTCAAATAAATTCGGAGCTTCCTTCTCAATCCGGCTTGGTTCGCTTTTCCTCCAACCCCATGAAGAGGCTTGAATATAAAAATCTTTTTCAAGACTTGCCGAGATGATCTTCGATAAATAGGCGCGTTTAACGAGCAAATACAGGGATATGCCATACTCCTTCGCCACTTGGATCATATCTTTCGATATGCCCGTGCGATGAACTCCGAGTTCCCGTAGTGCGTCCGTTTTTGGAAACAAGAAGGCACCACTGATCGCCGTAGCATATTCTTCGATTTTACCTTCTTCCATATCGGTTGGCCACTGAAACATAAGGTGCGCAAGTTCATGGGCCATGGTGGATCGATTTCTTTCGGGGCTCATCTTCCCATTCACAACGATATAAGGCCGTTCGTTGACAAAGCCGTTCATCCCTGAGAATTTATCATTGTCTAAATCACATACGTACACCAGAATCCCTTTATTCTCTAAAACTTCGATCAGGTTGCCGACCGGCCCGTCATTCGCTAACCCGATATGGTGGCGTAGCGATATTGCGTTTTCTTCATGATCGTCCGTTAACTCAAGAACGCCGGATAATGGGGCTTCAGGAAGAACTTCCCCTCCCAGTATTTCCACGATCGTCATGAATCGGTTGAAATACTCTTCAACACACTCCCGGACATAATCCTGTTGGGTGACCGTGAGCGTTGATTTCTTTCTGAATTCGCCATGGTTGAACGTTAGCCCCTCATTACGAACGGCTAGAAAATCCGATACGCGCACGCCTAAAACAGCCGCCATTCTCTTTAGGATTTCCATGTCGGGATTTCGGCTTCCGCTTTCATAGTTCGTGATGGCCATCGAGGAGAGATTCACTTGTTTTGCGAAATCACTCTTTGACATCGCTTTCCTTAGTCGGTAGTATTTGAGGTTTTTACTGAACATTTGATCCACCCCCTTCTGTTTATATTATACACTTTTTCACTATTTTATAAACACTTTTGGATCACTCATGCTCACTCTGGATTATGAGTTTTCGAAACCTCCTGTCATACTTCATTCCATTCATATGCATCGTCGTCTTAACTTCCTCTTCAAAGATCTTCTCAATTCACCAGTTCTATTTCTATCCTTTTATTTTCGTCGATTCTTAGCGATATTCTTGCATTCCCCTTCGCATTTTTCCCCACAAGGACAAGGTAGTTCTTGCCTTGGGGAACCTCCACTTGGATGACTTCATCGGTTTCGTTTTCCGCGATCACCGTGACTTCCCGGTTGGCATCGACCAAACAGATCTTGAATCGCCCCCCGTCCAGTTTGATTTCCACATCCAACCAAACGATCCCCTTCTCATTCGCCTCGATCGTCCAGACCGTTTGTTTCCCGTAGAATCCGCCGAACTCGAGATGAAGGCTGGTTTCCTTGATTGAACCGAGACGGTTCGCGAAGGTGTAGCTATCCCCTTGGTTTGCGATTTTCGCGTCGTCGTCATAGATGCCGGCTTGATAGGAATTCAGCTGCGAACACCCCGTGACAAGACCGATCAACAAAATCAGGAGGATGATCTTGATTCTAGATATCATTGGTGACGACCTCCGTTTTCTTGATGTTGGACAACAGAAGAACCAGAGTGAAGACGGAGACGATGTTCATTCCGAAGAAGAGGACGACTTCCACGATCGAGACGTCGATGCCGCTCAAGATCGAATTGATGATCATGGCGGAGATGCAGGTGAGCATGGTGATCCCTTTGATGACGACGATCGAGGTTAACAGATACCCAAGCGGTTTACGTTTGATCAACAGGATCGCCGAGAGGGTCGCGGTCGGGACGATGAAACCCAAATCCATCCCTTGGATGACCAAGGTCGTATAGTGTTCAAGTCCGAGCGGGATCGCGTCGCCCAGAATCGACGGGGCGATCTTCCCAAGCCATAGCATGGCGATGGTGAAGGCGATGAACCCTTGGAACCCTCCCAGGAATTTCACAGGCAAACGGTCGCTAAACACGTTTGGAAGACGGGGGATGTCGAAGGAAAGGATCATGAGGGTAAGAGCGTAGAAACTGGCGGACATCAGCGCCACGTAGACGATGAACATGGGGTTGTAGGTCCATAGAAAGGTATACGACATGTAGGTGTAGAGGAAATAGCCCAAGGTACCGGTAAGAAGCAGCCTGGCTTTGATGGATCCTTTGTTGGCATAGACCAGGGATCCAAGCAACAAGGGGATCGCCAAGACCAAGGTGACAAGATCCGACGCTTTTCCCTGGGCGACGGTCGAGATCGAGTCGTTTTTATAGAGTCCGCTCCCGAAGATCCTCACGGTTTCACCGCCGATGGAAATGAAGTCATAGGATTCGCCATTCCCACCCATCGTCAATCCAAGGATGCAGGCAAAGGCGGAGAGGACCAGGATCAAAATCCCGAGAATGTTGATTGATTTACGAAGAAGCATGGTTTCCCTCTTTTCCGATGGGTGTCCGTCAAGTCTCCCATCTCTATTAGGTAACGTGTTACCCATAAGGATAATATATTACCTATTTAGGTTTGTCAACGCTTTTTCGCTACTTTTAATTGATTTTTTATTTTTTCGAAAGGATCTCCAGAATCTGATCCAGATCATCGATCTCATGGGTTGCTTGGATTCCCTTCGGGTTTCGGGAACCCCCGGATCGATACCAACAGGTAGCGATCCCCGCATTGATTCCTCCCTGGATATCCGAGTTCAAACTATCCCCGATCATCAGGACCTTCGAGAGATCCTCGATCTTCATCCGATCAAAGATGAATTGAAAAATGCCGGGATCCGGTTTCGCAATCCCGAGTTCCTCCGAAATCGCGATCACTTCGAAATGATGCGCGATCACCGATTTCCGGATCCGTTTCTCTTGGACATCGGTCAACCCATTGGTGATGATGGCCATGCGAACCTTTTGCGACAACGTCAGGATCAATTCTTCCGCTTTCGGCAACAAGATCGAGGCCTCCGACAGGTGTTTCATATAGAGGGTCGCGAACCGGTGTTCATCCAAGACGACGTTCAGTTTCTCGGCGAAGCGACGGAAACGTTCCGTCTTCAGTTTCTTCTGCGTGATCGTCCCTTCTTCGAACTCTTTCCAGATCGCATCGTTGATGGTTTGGTAGATCGGCAGATGATGCGCTTCGTCATAGTCGATCTGGAAATCGAGGATCGTATTGCGCAACGCAATCCGCTCCGACGCCGCGAAATCGAACAAGGTATCATCCGCATCGAAGATCAGCACTTCATAGTTCATGTCTTATCCTCCACGACTCGTTCATGGGTCTAGTTTATCATAACGCCACGATTTACGTCGAAACGACAGGCATACTTGGCGCGAAAATGCGAAATATGCGTTTCGATCGTCACCATCGAATATAGGATTCACATACATGGTTTCTCTGAATATGTAGACATTATTAGTTGCGTGGTTAACTATTATAACTTATAATGACCTTGGTAAACGAGGTGACGTCAAATGGGATTAAGCCTAAACAAGATTGTCAAGCCGCAGAGCGTCGCGCTTAACAAGAAAGCGACACTGTTTTCAAACGACCGCTCACCGAGCAAGAGACTGTATGTCGAGGGGATGACCCCTCGTTTCACGCGACAGGATGTTCTTCTACTCATTAAAAACCTTAGGTCGATCTATCGACTTCCCTTTACCCTTTACAAGACGACCAAGCTCATCCGACACGGGAAACGTCCTCTACGATCGGTCCTCGACCGGCAAACGTTTGAAGCGTTTTCCCGTCTCATGCAGGACCTTGAGGTGGCGGACTGGGGGGTGTTCGAAGTGACACCGGAGAAAGTATTCAAAGATTGCGGCGTCCCCTACACCAATGCCATCGTGCTCTCCGTAAAGATGGACCCGACCAAATTCACCACCGCGCCAAGTATGGAATGTCAGCTTGAAGTCGCCAATATCTATACGAAATCCGGCGACGCTGCGAATATCCTTTCCTCCTTCTTACAAAAGAACGGATATGGGGCGACCCCCAATCATTCGATGGGCGGCCAAGTCGATTATTCGATGGCCGCACAATGGGCGAACATGGCGGTTGTCGGTCGTCACAGTATGGCCATCACGAAGAAAAATGGCGCATGCCATCGGATTTCACTCGTGTATACCAACATCACGAACTTCTCTGAGTTTATCCCTCAGGAGGAAGATCTGTCTTGGATCAGCGACTTCTGCGGGAAATGCGGGAAATGCATCCGAAACTGTCCAAAGAACGCGATTTATCCCGAACCCCTTAAGAACGGCAACCTCCCGTTAACCCGGATAGACTATGAAAGATGCTGCGAAGGGTTTCGCGATTATGGTTGCGGAGTCTGCATCAAGGTGTGTCCATTCACCACCATGGATTATGAAACCCTCAAGAACGCCCACTTTAGAAATCGAAAGGTCGAAGAACAAAATGAAAAATAATGAGTTTGGAACCATGCTTCGATCGATCATCGCGAACGTCAATTCCTTCATCGGTTCGAATGTCGAGAAATTCGGGATGAAGCATGGTCAATTTGAATACTTCTTGCTTATCTTCGCCACTCCCGGCATCAATCAACTGGATATCGCACGTCAAAAAAACGTCGACAAGGCGAGTGTCACGAAGGCGCTGAAGATCCTTGAGACCGATGGATTCATCGTGAGAAAACCGGATGAAAAAGACAAGCGGAACACCCTTTGTATTCTTTCGGAAAAAGGTGAAACGATTGTCAATGAGTTACTCCATGTGAAGAAGAGCGTAGAAATCGATCTGTTTGACGGGTTCTCCCAAGAAGAGAAAGCCAAAGCCTTAGAGTACGTCGCCCGGATCGATGAAAACTCGCGGAAACTGTTCAAATCGCCTTACGTCAATCAATGAAGACCGTATCCGTATCATCGAACTTTAGTCGGCTCATTGATCGTGAGGACAGGATATTTGTCGATGCCCTTTAACGATTCTGACGTTTCGAAAAAACTTCTTTTACCGAATCATCCTCAACTTGGACTAGAGTAGCCGTGCGATGACGCTGGCGCATTCCATCGCACCGTTTTCCTGTGCGATCTTTTCACCAAGACTCTTCGCCTGGTTACGTATTTTATCTTGGTCGACAAATCTCAAACTCTCCACGAGATTCTCGACCGTGAGTTTCTTGATGGGTACCGGATGTGCCCCAACCCCCAGATCAAAGGAACGTGCCGCCCAGGCGAATTGATCGTTGGAGAACGGGGTGATGATGCTTGGGACACCCGAGCGAAACCCTGCGGCCGACGTTCCGGCCCCGCCGTGATGGACGATGGCGGAAACTTGGGTAAACAGCCAGGAATGCGGCGCCCCGTCGATGGCGATGACATGCTCGGGAAGGTTTTCGAGTTTCCCCATGCCACTCAGGATCCCGCGTTTCCCCGTGATCTTCAGTGCTTCGATCGCGATCTGCGTCAAGCGGTCTTTCATGTCGTCGCTGAACATACTGCCAAACCCGATGTAGACCGGTTTCTCCCCGGCATCGAGAAAGGCTTGGAGTTCAACCGAAGGGACATAATCCTTCCCCTCTTCCACGAACCAATACCCGTATTGATGGACATGCGGATTCCAGTCGGCAGGACGGGGGAAGACGAAGTTACTGCACGAAATGACCGCAAGATGTCTTTCATCGTTGTGCAGCTCATAGGGCATCCTGAAACCCTCGGGAAGTTCATTGAACTTCCCTTTCCAGAACGCTTTGACCGAGTCCTTCGTAATCATCCACAACATCCCTTGAAGCATCCTGTAACTCATCCTGGTCATCCATTTCGCCTTCATCCGCCCATAGAAAAGGACTGAGGGAATCGTTTTCGTCGAATGGATCGGGAACGGAGAGGCGAGGATTGCCGGTACCCCCGCTTTCTGCGCGGCGAAATAGCCGATCGTCATCCCCGGATGATAGAGGATCGCTTCGCTGCCGACACAGGCGTCATAGAACTCACCGGCCAGATTGCTTCCATACTTCTTCATCTTATTGAACGCGAAAAGCATCTTCAGCGGATTGTCCGCATTCTGTGCTTGTTTCATCATCTTGGGATCCACATTCAACGACTTCAAATCGGCTTGGATCGGATAGAAATCGATCCCATACCCCCGGATGAACCCTTCGAAGTCCCTTTGCCCCGCAATCCGGACTTCCTTACCGAGTTTCTTCAATTCCTGAGCCAAAGCGATATACGGTTGAACGTCACCGCGCGATCCTGAACAGAGTATCGTAATCATCGTGTTCTCCTTGTTTTATCCAACAACGTGTTGTATGTTTTTAGTATATCGGTCCTTGTCCCCATCATCAACCGACACATCCCGGCGAACTGTCGGAAAAGAAGGAGAAGCATGCTGAAACAAAAGGAAATCACGAATCTAACACGACAGAACCTCATCGATGCCTTCTGGTCCCTTTATCGTGTCCGTCGCATCGAAAGCATCACGATCAAAGAAATCACACAGAAAGCCGGCTATAACCGGGGAACCTTCTATGAGTACTTCACGGATGTCTATGACGTCCTCCATCAGATCGAGGAAACCTTGATCCCCCACCTCGACGAACTACCTCCCATCCAACTCTCCAACCAACAACTCGGTATGCCTCTCGACCTGTTTCTCGACCTCTACGAAAAGAACAGCCAGTACTATTCGATCTTACTCGGCGACAACGGCGACCCCGCCTTCGCAACCAAACTAAAAAACGCCACCAAGCCCATCCTCTTGGAAGCGTTCAACCGCAACTCCGTCTACACCGACACCGAACTCGACTATATCCTGGAGTATATCCTCTCCGCCATGATCGGCATCATGAGTCATTGGTTCACCCGAAACAAAGACCTCCCGGTAACCCGGCTCATCGAGCTTGTCCATGATCTCATGGGAACCCACATGATCCAGAGAATCCAGCCGACCAATCCAAATGAGGCAATCCCATGAAGGTAAACAAAATCATGGAAAACGAGAAGTGCGATATCATCCTTCCTAACATAGTAAAGGAAAAACGATTCGAAGAAATCGATGGCTACATCGTCAAGTATCATGCGAACAAATCCACCATCTGGTCTAAAGGCAAAGTCGAGAACGGACAACCCACCGGTTATTGGGAATGGTTCAGACCCGATAGAACAATCAAGCGTTCAGGTTACTTCGAGAATGGCAAACCAGTCGGTGAATGGATTACCTATGACAGTAAAGGCGAGAAGTACAAGACGACTCATAAGAAATAAACAAACAGGATGATCGGTGAATTCCACCAGACCATCCTGTTTTACTTTGCTTATATGCTAATCCTCGACCATCTACATTCTGAGTGAGAAATAGTATTTACCCACTAGATTGCTTTCGTTCGCTTCTTCAAGTTCTTCCTTAAAACTACCATTCAAAGATTCAGCCAAGACTCTATTTCGTTGTTTCAGTTTCTCGATGACTTCCTCGGACGGTACCGAATTGCTTTTCGACGAGTTGTTTCGTTTCGAAGTGATCACCAGATTCCAAATGTCATCGCTATACATGAACGACCAAGGGATTACATGATCCAGGGTATAGTCGTTGGGATCCAGTAAATCCCCGGTATAGAAATCCCGAACCTGCCCGTTTGGATACTCTTTGAGTAATGCATCTTTGAACCTTGTTAAATTGTTTCTGCGAATCGATTCTTCCGACATCCCTTTGACTTTGGATACGATTCTTGGGGACTGATTGAATTTCTCCAACAACTGTGCCCAACGATAATTCAACAGTTGGGACAAGATGAAGTTATACTCTTTAATCGAATTTACCTGGGTTGACGTCAATCGAATCGTCATACCATCCAAATCAAGTTCATAAACCGGCAGCGAATCACCATCGACGATCGGAAATCTCCAACATACATCCTGCTTCAACGTTCTAGCAATCTTTCTCAATTCCTTATGATAGAAAGCAGGGTCGGAGTTCAATATCGGTCTTGCTTTCTCGAACCAGTCCGGTAAAGCCGACTGTTCGATATTGCGATAATGCTCGATAAGCTCTTCGGTAATCTTTTGGATCTTCGGACTATGGTTCTTAGGTCCCTGTGCTAGATGGAAAAAGAATGTCTGGTTCCAATAGTATTTGAGAACATACTCCGCGATATCGACAAACGAAATCTCGATGACATCGCCATTATTCTCTCTATACGAACAAATCTCTACAATCGATCTACCCCATGCGAGTTTATAGGTGTTGTCGTTCTGCATCCCCTCGACAATCCGCAACCAATGTTTGATATACTCATCCATTTCAGTTATCGCTCTTTTCAGTTACACTTATCAAGAAAAGCTGCTTGTCGAATCCACCGTTCGTTTGTCTCTTGATTTCTTTTTTCTCGACAAGTTCCTTTTGGGATATTCCATATACATCCATCAACTTTTCAACGATTTCACAGACATCCGCCAACTCGTTGATCATTTCTTCTTTGGTTTCTGAAGATACGACCTCTTTGGATTCCTCGATAAGTTTCTCTTTCAATTCAATCAAAAAAGCGTCATGATCAAGTTCCATGATTTCATGGCTCTTCCCGGACGTTTCGATGATTTCAGGTATTCTATCCCGTATGAGTTTATTGTAAGTGGTTTTGGTCATTCACTTCCCCCTTCTTCCTGGATGTTTCCATCTTCCTCATGTTTATTTGCTGAAGTATTTCATTCATCCGAGAGTCGAACTTCCCCTTTTTCAATTCACATTCCCATATATTGATGACAAGCCAACCGTCACTTTCAAGCGATTCAATGATTCTTTTGTCGCGCTCTTTATTCTTCCTAATCTTCTCGCTCCAAAATTCCACATTGCTTTTAGGCCTTTTTTCTCCGAGACATTGGTGTCCATGCCAGAAACACCCGTTGATAAATATAGCCAATTTATACCGCTTGATTGATAAGTCGGGTTTCCCCAAGATATCTGAGGAGAACTTGCGATATCGCAAGCCGCTTGAAAACAACCATCGTCGTACTTTAAGCTCTGGGCTGGTGTCTTTCGCCTTAATTCTCGACATTATCTCGTGTCTTTTCTCCTTAGATACCGAATCCATTTCTCCCCTCCAAAGAATTTGTTTGGGCTTATTCTTTTGAAATGATTTCTTCCAATTCCTTACCTATTCTACCGATTACACCGCAAACAAGAGCGTTACCCATCATAAAGTATCTTTCACGGATAGGCATTCCCGTATTGGTCCATCCATCTGGAAAACAGTTTAGCCTTTCCGCTTCAAGGGGCGTTATTAGTCGCAGTCTTCCCGTGCTCTTATCTTCATAAACATGGGAACTTCTATTGAGAGTGGATTCGCTTGTGAGCATGGTTCTCCCCGGCATGTTTATCAAATCGGGGAAATTCAGGCTTCCTTCCGAAAAAGAATATAGCTCTCCATTCGGTTTCGTCCTTTGGATTTTCTTAGCGCCCTTCAATTTTCTCCATGAATCTAGTTTCGATTCGGCAATGTAGAATTTTTCGTCAAGGACTTCGTTTTCCATTATCTCCGAAAATGTTTTGAAACTAGGATTTTGTGGTTTATATTCTCTGCTGAAGATTCTACCGTTTATCATGATTCCTGAATTATAGAACTCGCACTTAAACCTATTGGATACTTCAACAAGATCACTGAAATCTTCCGCCGAAACCGATGAAATCGTTTGTTTTCTTGTTGATTCGAACTGTGTGGACGGAAATGCACTTTCGAACATCCCTTCTTTTATCAACAACATACCTAAATCGCTCTTCTCTAGAAGTTGTTTCGCATATTTCGTGTCTTTTCTCGATGCGAATATAAACACTCTACGCCTTCTTTGCGCAAAGCCATACTCCGCGGCATTGACAATCCTCCATTCGACGATATATCCCAAATCATGAAGGGTTCTCAGCATAATGCCGAAATCTTTACCTCTTTGCCTTGATGGCGATTTAATCAATCTGTCGACATTCTCAAGTAGCATGAAGGGCGGGGTTTTCGTTTTAACAATCTCGGCGATTTGCCACCAAAGAACACCTTTCTTCCCTTCAATTCCCTTCTCGCCGGACAAGCTTCTTGCAACAGAATAATCCTGACAAGGAAACCCACCAACCAGTAGAGTGTGGTCAGGAATACTTGACTTGTCGACAGTCGAAATGTCCTTATTTACGTGATTCTCGCTCGCACCGAATCTTTTTACATAACAATCAAAAGCGGATTGGTTCTTTTTCCCAGGTTCCCATTGGTTAGCCCAAACGAAGTCCCATCCGCCTTCCTCCTTAACCATATCATTAACAAGTTTTGCATTGTTTAGTCCCACTCTAAATCCGCCGACACCCGCGAATAACTCAACGACTTTTTTTTCCATTGCCAATAGTTCCTTTCGAGAATATCATATTACTATATGGATTATACTTTGTTTGGGGCTCATTTACAAGATCGATTAGTGTGAAAGGGGGGTAAAATATGAAGTACGATACAATTAAGGAACTTCTTCAATATGCAAGCAAAGCGGAGAACAAGACGTTCAAGGAAGTTATAGAAGAAGCGAAAGGATATGACTATAACATAGATGAAATTTCATATAAGAAGGGGTTTTTCGGTCACGTCGTGGAGGAATGTCTTTTCGATTACTCACCTAACTCGCGTTCAGAACCCGATTTCCCCGAACTTGGTGTCGAGCTCAAAGTAACACCAATTAGAAGAAATAAAAACGGCACGATTTCCGCTAAAGAGAGGTTAGTGCTAAACATAATCAATTATGTCGAAGAACTGACAAAAACATTTGAAACTAGTAGTTTTAGCAAGAAAAACAAGAATCTACTAATCATGTTTTACTTATATAGTGAGAGTATGAAGAAAGAAGACTTTCCTATAGTGAAGAGCCATTTCAATAATTTCAAAGACATTGATGGCGAAATCATTAGGAGGGATTGGGAAATCATACACAAAATGATCGAAGATGGTAGAGCCCATGAATTATCCGAATCACTGACACTATATTTAGGAGCTTGTACAAAAGGTGCGAATCACTTGAATTTGGTTAGTCAACCGAACTCAAATATCGATGCAATGCAAAGAGCCTATTGTCTCAAGCAAAGTTACATGACTACGATTGCAAGACAAGTAATCAGCAATGAGAACTTGCAGAGAATTATAGATTCCAAAACGAAAATGCCTCAAGGTTTTGAGCAATTAGTGATGAAAAAACTAACCGTTTATTATGGAAAAACCCAGGACAATCTTTCGAAAGAATTCAGTATTGACTCAAAAGCTAAGTCACTGAACGATCTTCTAGTCGCAAGAATGCTAGGTGTAACAGGGAAGGTCTCAAGAACTATCGAATTTCAAAAGGCAAATATAGTGCCAAAATCAATTCGACTAGAGATCAACAACACAATAAGAGAAGACATGTCGTTCAAAAATTTTAATCCAAAGGAAATTGTCGAACATGACTGGATAGATTCAGAGCTTCGAGATTACTTCGAATCAACAAGATTTCTTATATCATTGTTTAGGAAAAATAACCAAGGCGATTATGTTTTCATCAAAGCTTTTTTTTGGTCACTTCCAATCTCTGTACTTGATGGAAAAGTGAAAGATACGTGGCAAGAGACAAAGAGAATCCTAATAAATGGCGTGATTATTGACAATTGGAATGGTAAATCTAGAAATAATCTTCCAGGAAAGACGTTCAACCACGTGTGCCATGTACGACCAAAGGCGGCATTATCCATGAGATACCCAGGTGATTCAAACTCATTTTTACTGCCAAATGGGGAGTGGATGACAAAGCAATGTTTCTGGCTTGACAAGAAATATGTCAGAACGATACTTGATTTGACAGTTTGATGTGATTTCTTTATTCAATGTTACAAGACTTGGATTTACTACAAATTAAGGAGGAATATTAAAAGTAATCACTGCCATAGTCGATTCAATGACCTTGTAGACTAGATTTTCGACGACTCGCTTATTCCAGATTAGGTTAAAACCTCTTAAAGCATCAAGAATGTTCTGCTTAACCTAGATTAATATATGTAAACTGTGAAGAATGATTTCACTCAAGGAGCTAAAAATGAAAATCTATTTGAACACATTGGACAAAAGAGTAATCAACGTTGACATTGAGAAGAGTTTCCCGAATTATAAAGAAATTGAAGCACAAAATTCTGAAGACTTTTTCGACATTATTACCAAGGACTATACAATTGAAGATGATTTAATTGAACAAATCATTGATTTAGTTGATAACAACGCTGAGATTACATCGCTTGAATCATTTAACATTAAACATTGGGTTAGTAACAGATCTTTTGGTGAACTAATTGATATGTATGACAGTGGTGAAATTATCAAGCCTGACATGCAAAGAGAATTTGTATGGGATGCACAGAAATGTTCTAGACTAATTGAGTCAATTATACTTGGGCTCCCTATACCCCCGCTATTCTTGCTAGAAGTTGAGAGTAACAAGTACGAACTTATCGATGGATTTCAACGTTTGAATACACTCGTAAATTTCGTAAAAGGTGTCCCCTGGAACGGAAGTACTGATTCGAAAAGACAAGTCAGTTCTAAACTATCAGGGAAAGTTTCAAGAGAGATTCGCGGACTTAGTTTCGACAAATTACTTAGCGAACATCAAAGAATAATTAAGAGAAGTACTATACCCCTAATTGAGTTTAGACAACTTGGCCCAAACAACCTAAGTTCAAAGTATCTGATTTTCGAGAGAATAAATACTGGCTCAGAAAAACTTAACCAGATGCAGATTAGGAAGTCTCTTGCGTATGGTAAGTTCATGTCAAAATTATATCTTGATGGAAACAACTGCCTACCATTACGCGAACTTTTCTCCACATATGCTTTGAAAAAAGATCAACATATTGAAGCATACTTACGAACAATTGCACTCTCTAGAATCTATTATGACAATTTCCCGGTAAATAAGACAGGAATGAATAACATACTCAATGATTTTTGCGAAGTTAATAGAAATCGTGATATCGGAGACGAGTATATTAGGCAGTTTACTCTTGCACTTAATGGAGTTATGACTGTTTTCATAGATTCAAAAAATGCATTTAGGAGAATAGAAAAATCAGAGAATGATGATTTTATTTATTCTGGTAATATGAACATTAGCATTCTAGAATCTATATTGGGAGTAATGATTCACTATAACTTCTCAATAACTCAAGAGAATAGAGGAGAAATTGAAGGCAATTATAAGAGAATTATGTATTTAATATTTGATGAAGGAAGAAATAAGAAGTCAGAAAATCCATTTAGTACCAGTACTGGAACAGAAAGAACTATTAGGGCAAGGTTTGACGTCTGCGAAAGGATTCTTGGGATAAAGTAGCATGATTTATGAATTTGATGTCGAACTGAATCTAGCTAATCTAGAAAAGACTTATTCAAATGTGAAGAACATTAAATATAGCGTTGCTGATAATAGATCAAGGTACAGAGATTTTGCTAAAGACATTGAATTGGATTATCAGTCGCTTGATGCATGTTGTGAATCCTTCGACACGAGTTTGCTAATAGGTGCTTATACATTTTCTGAACAAATCATAAAGAACTTCTATTATGAGTTAATTGAGAAGGATCAACATACGAACAAATACTTACTAAAATACATAAATGAGAAAGCGAATCCAGAGAGATTTTCGCCTAATGTCACTTTTTGCGACATTGAATCCAGCATAAGAAAAGATTTAATTAGTGAGTTTAGGTTTCTACTAAATAAGAATTGCAGCGAAATAAAGATATACAACACAATGATCAAAGCTAGGCACGAGTATGCGCATAAAGGCTCATATAGTTTCCAATATGACTCTTTCGAAAATGCGATTCGAATCATAAAATACATAGTTTGGGAACTTGAATTTGTTATAGATTTCTCGCCTGAAGCTCGATTCGAACTTCAAAATAATCTCAAGGAAATACACACAAACCTAAATAAGATTCTTAAGATGATAGAGACACAATCTCCTCCCATAGGTTCGAAATTTGAAGAGAATGTTCGCAATTGTTTAAGAGGCACAAGAACTAAATGTGAAGAAACAGTAGAAAAATATGGCCAAATTCTTGATAAATGCGATTTTTTTAAGAATCTTCACACTAGACTGAATGAGTTCACAAAAATTGATATTCGTAGTGTTGGTCCATCAATAGAAAAATGTAATGAGTTACTTGTAGAGATGAAAGTATGTTATGACTAACTTCTCAAGTACATTTCTGTATATTTCTAGTATAAGTAAAATTCCACCTCATTCACTATCATCATATTCATTAAGAACTATCAACGCATCATGACACAATTAATTTTTTCGAAATTATTGAATAACCAATTCAATAATTGTTTCAATACCATTCATTTCTAGCCAAGAAATTAAGAGAGGGAGAATATTTGATGATTAACACGAAACGTCTGACACTTCGTCCCCTGAATGTAGAGGATGCGCAAGAATTCTTGGATCTGGAGATACGGAATCGTGATTTCTTCGCGAAGTATTCCATCTCTCGGTCAGAGAATTTCTATACGTTGGAGAGACAAACCGAATCCATCAAACGTGCAAAGAAGGCGATGGAAGACGATGTCATGTATCGTTTTGGGATCTTCCTCAACGAAAACGGGAAACTGATCGGAACGGTCGCATTCAACGACATCATCCGTGGTGGGATCCAGAGTTGTTTTATCGGGTATACCTTGGATCAAGAGCTCAACGGAAAAGGCTATGGCAGCGAAGCGGTGAGAGGGATGGTCGATTACGGGTTCAATGTCTTGAATCTGCATCGCATCGAAGCCGGGGTCATGCCTTCCAATGTACCTTCGCAGCGGGTCTTGGAGAAGTGCGGGTTCATCCGGGAAGGATTGGCTCGCAAGAACGTCAACATCAACGGGAAATGGGAAGACCATTATACCTATGGGATCGTGAATCCGAAGGATGAATGAAGAAAAGAACTTGGGATTCCAAGTTCTTTTTGTGTTGATTTAGACGAGATTCAGAAGGGTCTTCTCGATCTTCTTGACGAATGTGACCAACGGGTCTTTCTCGCTTACCGGTGCTTTCGCATCGATCTCACGGATGAGATCCAGCGGTGTACGGATCCAGACGGCGATGGAGAGTGAAACCAGGAATTCGTGCGGGTCTTCGGAGTTCATGTAGGACTCGTCGAACTTCTTGATGAACTCCTGTACGTCGATGATCGAGCGGTACTTCGTCAGTGAATCGATGAAGGCATCGTTCTCGCGGCTGTAGTGTTTCCCTGCGAATTCCTCGAACAATTGGACCAAGGTGTCCTTGTCCGTGCTGTGGACATGCAGGTCGAAGATGTACTTGCCCCAGGGATTGGAGATCTTCAAGGTCGGTAGGACTTGGACATAGAGTTTGTAGCCATCGATGTTGATGGATTTGGTCCTCAGGATGTCCATAGCGTAATCCCCGCGATAGAGGTCGTTCCCCTGTTCCTTATTGTTGGCGAGATAGAAACGCAGATCCAGATTATAGTCGTAGTTGATGAACGCAAACTCGCGGGTGAAAGGTTTATCCAGAATCCCTACCCAATAGAAGGGATCCCCTTTCTCCGTACGTTTGTTGATGTGTTCGCCGTTGCCGTGGTAATTGAATGCAAAACGTTCAATCCGATGAATGATGTCTTCTTTCGTCGACAGCGTTTGGCGATTTTCCATGATTCGTTCCTCCGTGTTGTCTTCATTATACACAAGGAGCGGACGAATTGCTTATTCCAGCACGATTTCCAAGGATTTCAGGCCGGATTCTTTTTCTTTGGTCATCAAGCGATGGAACGTCGGGACCATGTGGTCATAGGTGCAGAAGGATTCAAAGCCAAGATCCAAGAGGATTCCGGTCACTTTGTCGAAGTGTTCCGCCAGATCAGCTTTCTTATGGCTGTCGGAACCCAGGGTCAGAATCTTCCCTCCCAGTTCAAGATACCATTTCAAGATCTGGCGGGAGGGGGTCAAATCCGGGAGATTGTATCGATAGCTCGAGGTGTTCACTTCGAGCCCTCTATTATCGGCGATGACTTGTTTGAGGACTTTCTTGATGATTTCCTCGACTTTCAGATCATCCAGGATCCCTTGGCGGTCATAGCGTTTGATGACATCCAGATGACCCAATACGCTATAGTCCTTGTATTCCGTGATGACATCCAAGATCGCCTGGTAATACCCTTGGTTATATTCCACCTGGGTTTTCCCTTCCTGATACTCGTTCAACCAGAATTCCTGGTCATCGACCTGATGGCTGGATAGAAGGATGAAATCGAAGGGATAACAGGCGAAGTCGGCGCGATATTCGTTGATCGTATGTTTCTGCATCCCGAATTCCGCCCCGAACTTCAACCGGATCCGATGCTTGTATTTTTCCTTGAAATTGGAAAGGGTTTGGTAATAAAGCGGAAGATCGGTCAGATGCGACGCTTTCTTTACGAGATAGTCATGGTGTTCCGTAAAGCATAATTCGTCGATCCCCAATCGGATCGCTTCCAGGATGCTTTCTTCCATGTCTTGTTTGGAATCATCCGAGAAACTGGTATGCGTATGATAATCCGCGATCATTTGAATCCCTCCTTATGTGAAAACGATAAAGTTTGCTACAACGTCCTTATTTTACTACAGGTATGCACGGGATAAAAGCAAAAGCCCTGGTAAAAAGAACCGAAAAACATGAAACCTTCTTTGTCTTGCAGTCACGATCCTTTGATCAACCGAAAAAAAAGTAGGAACGCTTGTCCCTACTTCACATTCTCCACGGCGTAATACAGCGCACCGTATTGCGGTACCGCCTTCAACACCTTCTTCACATAGGCCGCCGGATCCTTCTGGCTCTCATTCACTTCGAAGTAGAGCTTCAATCCCTTCTTCTCGATGAATTTCGCTTCCAAGCCTTCAACGGCCTCCACGGTTTTGATGATGTCGTCTTGTTTCATGGCGACGTTAACGATGATTTTCATGCTTACCTCCAAGGGTGCGGTTCGACTGAACCCGTCCTTATTTTATCACGAAGCACGTAAAGCGACAGGGATGACGAACGATTGGCACGGAGTTTCAGTCTAGAAGACTTCTTTGCCGTGCGTGTTGAAAATACGTATGGCTTCCTGTGCCTGCGGCAGGTCGACCATCTTCACGAAGATGTCGTAGGGAAGCGTACAGGTATGCGCCCCGGCGCTCAGCGCCTTCACCACTTGATCGGGCTGTTTGAAACTCGCCGCGATGATCTGCGTGGATGCATCCCTCTCATCGATGAACTGACGCATCGCCTCGATCTCGCCGTAGGGATCCACTCCCATCACAAGCATCCGGTTGACATAGGGGGCCAAGGTATCGCATCCGGCCAACACACCCAGAATGCCTTGGGTCGCCGAATAAATCGCCGTCCCCAGTACATGAACCGTCGGATGTTTCTTTTTGAACTCATGGACGGTTTGAAGTCCGACTTGATCAAGAGGGATCTTGATTGCGATGGAAGGATCACCGATGGATAAAAGATGCTCCGCATCCTCTAACCGTTCTTGTGCGGTGTCTCCGATGACTTGGACATAAAGAAGAGGAAGGGATAAGGCAAGGATCTCACGGATCCTCTCATCGCGGTTCACCTTCTCGCGATGCAGGATGGTCGGATTGGTCGTAACGCCGCGAAACACACCGGATTTCAGTGCGCTCTCGATTTCAAACAGATTCGCTGTGTCAAGAAACATGGGAAAATCCTCCTACGTTATTAGTGTACGACGAAATCCAGCCGAAGTGCATCCAATTTTCGCAAGTTGCACAACGCAAAACCGATCGTGCCAAAATCGAACCGATTCCCTTGCGGAATAGGCATCGTTTTTGAAACCAAGGGAAGGGAATGCTACACTGAAGAAAACGAGGGCGTCTGACGATCGCCCATCGAAAGGAGCCCCATGTCCAAGATCGCCCCGCATCTCTGGTTCGATACCCAAGCCGTCCAAGCATCACAACTCTATCTCTCCCTCTTTCCCAGATCCAAGCTGATCAGCCACACCGTTATCAAGGACACGCCCTCGGGCGATTGTGACTTCCTGGACATCGAACTGGCGGGACAAGAATTCATGTTGATTTCCGCCGGACCGTATTTCACCTTGAACCCCTCCATTTCATTTCTGGTCGCCTGCGCAAGCAAGGAAGAGGTCGATGTCTACTTTGCCGCATTGATCGAAGGCGGTAACGAACTGATGCCCCTTGATTCCTATGATTTCAGCGAACGCTATGCCTGGGTCATCGATCGTTTCGGTGTCTCCTGGCAGTTGATGTACACTTTCCTGCCGGTCCAACAGAAAATCACCCCGACTTTGATGTTTGTCGGTGAGAATTGCGGAAAGGCGGAAGAAGCCGTGAATTTCTATGCTTCCATCTTCAACGAGGCTTCCGTCGAGTCCGTGATGCATTATGGCGAGGACGCCTTCCCGGATCTCCCGAATTCCGCCCAGCACATCGGATTCACCCTGGAAGGTCAACGATTCGCCGCCATGGATAGCGCCTATGACCATCGGTTTTCCTTCAACGAAGGGATTTCGCTCTTGGTCTATGCGGATACCCAGGAAGAAATCGACCGGTATTGGAACGCGTTATCCGCGGTCCCCGAAGCCGAACAATGCGGATGGTTGAAGGATAAATACGGACTCTCGTGGCAAATCAGCCCACGCATCATGAACGAAATGATGTTGGATGAGAATGAAGAAAGACTGAGCGCGGTGACGCAATGCATGCTTCAGATGAAGAAACTGGACATGGATGAACTCCGGCGCGTCTATGATCGCTATTCCTGACATGATGATCATAGGAAGAAAGTAAATCCATTAATCAAAACTTAACAATTCTTCGGTCGCACTTCGATTGTTTGATTCATCTTCTCCCGATACAATGAAAAGTGAAGAATCATCTAGAACTACCGGAGGAATTCAAATGATCAAAGTACTCTTCGTCTGTGTCCATAATTCAGCCCGAAGCCAAATGGCCGAAGCCTTTCTGAATCGATTGGGGAATGGTGATTTCATTGCGGAAAGCGCCGGTCTGGAACCCGGTGTCCTCAATCCGTTCGTCGTTAAAGCCATGTCCGAGATCGGTTACGATATCAGCCAAAATCCGACGAAATCCGTGTTCGATTTCTTCCGTGAAGGAAGGACCTACCGTTACGTCATCAAAGTCTGCGACCAGATCCATGGCCAACGCTGCCCGGTTTTCCCGGGTGCTCTGCATGCCATCGATTGGAACCTGGAAGATCCTGCGCAAGCCGAAGGAAGCGATGAAGACAAACTTCAGAAAGCACGTGAAATCCGCGATCAAATCAAGGCGCGCGTCGAAGAGTTCCTGGAAAACCACAGGATCGTAACCACCCGCCTGACGTCGTACATGGATGATGAACCGACGCATACGAATCGGTTCGACCGCGCATCGGGCATCGCTTTATCCAACATCGATTCATTTAAAATCTTGGATAAGACGAGCACTCATGAATCCTGGGGGGCGCGTTCTTCTTGGTACGCGACCGAGTGGCAATGGAAATCCGGTTCTGGACCGGTCGTCGCCACCAACTACATTCTCTATTTATTCAGAAATCAATTGATGAACAATAGCGGGAATATGAAATTCGATAAGGACCAATGCGCTTTATTGATGGAAGAAGTCTGGCGCTATGTGACTCCGCAACCCAACGAACCCCTATCGACCGTTCGTTTCAGTAACGGCTTGCATGACTATGCGGACTACAAGGGATTCAATATCCACAATCGCTTCATGAATGTTGGCGACGGATTGACGTTCCGCACGAACCTATCCCCTTATGTCACATTCATCGAAAAAAGCATCAAGAACGATCTCCCCGTCTCCTTTCTCGTCATCGACAAAGGGGAGGAAGAGAACCTTGAAAATCAAACGTGGTACACCTTGGTCGCGATCGAATCTTCGGATGACTCGAAGCGTGTTTTCGTCGATGTCTTGTCCGAGAACGAGATCAAGCGGGTTGATTTGATGAAATGGTACCAAACATCGTTAGGTGGCGGTGGCTTTGTTTCCTCCGTTTTAGAAAAATAACCCATCCCGACGAATAAGTTTCCACCCATGCTTTCCTTCATGTAGCAAGGAGATCCAAGCAACCCACCCTTTGAAGAATCCGCCCCTGTGAAAGTACTGATTACATCATGCATCTATTTCTCGAAGTTGATCTATCTTCGATTCTTTGACGCAAACACCGGGTGATATTTACAGTTGTAGATCGAATGTGATAAAACTCTGTGTGTCTTTCATGAAGACTTCCTCCGTCTTGATTGTCGTGCCGTCTGGCTCTTCAATCTTACCACGGAGGGTTTTTATTTAACTCATCGCTTGATATCTACTTCCCTTTAGAACAATGGGTTGCCTATACAAAAAAGGAAAGCCTTTTCCAGCTTTCCTTGTCATTCTTTACGAAACAATCGTTCTCAAGCTCTTCTCGTCAATGATTTCCGTTTCCCCTTGTATTCGATTGTGATTCACAAAAACAAGCATCGGATACTTCGTCACCCCGAGTCGTTTCGCCAAACCGTCCGATTTGTAGACATCGACTTTGCAAACTTTTATTTCCGGATTCTCCGTGCCATAACGATCCAATAGGCTCAAATGATCCCTGGATTGCGGATCGATCGCGTTGTATACGTAGACAAGCGACGGGTACCCATGATTCAGAATCTGCGTTTCGAACATCTCGGATTCGGCGATGTACTTTTCAACGGCATACCCAGCGATCGCGCCGTCACCGACCGCGGTCGCGACTTGTTTCAAGAACTTATCCCGTACATCCCCGGCTGCGAAAACACCTTGGATCGATGTCTCCATCTTCTCGTTGGTCAACAGATATCCACCGCGTGTCATCGGCAGAATATCCTTGAATATCTCGGTGTTGGGTAGGTATCCGATGAAAATGAAGCAAGAATCGACCTTCACCGGAACCATCTCGGTCGTCTTCAGGTTCTTCAATACGACCGTCTCAAGGCGTTCATTCCCTTCGAAACGTTCAACGACCGTATTCCAAATGAATTCCATTTTCGGATTATGCAACGCTTCCGCTTTTGCGATTTCGTTGCAATCCATCTTCCCGGTATCATGCATGACCGACACATAGACTTTGCGTGCAAACTTCGTCAAGAACATGCCTTCTTCGATCGCGGCGTCGCCACTACCGATGACAAGGATGTCTTTCCCTGAATTCGCCGCTGCGTCGCAGGTCGCACAGAAGGAAATGCCTTTGTCAAACAAGAATTCCGCTTCGCCTTGGGCATTGGTTAAGCGGGGTTTCCCGCCGCTTGCGACAATGACGGCCTTGGCTTCATAGCGAACCCTGAATGTCTCCACGATTTTCACATCTGCCGTAAAGTCGACCGAGCGGACATCCGTAAGTTTGAAGTCGACGTTGAATTTCTTCGCCTGTTTTTGAAACAGGTTCATCAATTCGATTCCGGTGCTTCCTTCAGGGAATCCCGGATAATTCTCGATCTCGTTGGTATACGTCGCCAACCCTCCGACCAATGATTTTTCGATGATCAATGTTTTCAGCCGTGCGCGACCGCAATAGATTCCGGCAGTCATGCCTGCGGCCCCGCCCCCGATGATCACGACATCATATTTTTCGACTTTTTTTTCCATTAACTCACTCGACTACATGAAGAACTTAACGAGAAGTTTACTTCCGATGTATCCGCCAACCAATAGGCAGGCTGCGAACACCCAACCTGAAACGGAGAGGGACGCCGTCGCGGAGAAAAGCGCACCGACGTTGCATCCGCCCGCCAAGCGAGCCCCGTAGCCCATCAATAAACCGCCGATGACCGCTGCGACGACTTGACGAACCGATTTGATTTTCTTGAATTTAAACTGGGAAGCAAGCAAGGTGGCAAGCAGTGCCCCAAGAATGATTCCGAGGTTGCGGACGCTTACGCCATCCGCCAAGAATCCGCCGGCCAATGTCTTCTGCGCGCTTTCCGAAGCGAAACTCGCCCAAGTGGATACATCGATCCCGACCAGTTTCAACGTCCAGGCGCCCCAGTATCCAAACGCCCCGGTTACACCCCAACCATTGCCTGTAAACGCCAAGGTCAGTGTGTTCAGCATCGCCAACATCACGGCGCCTCCGACATAGGTGAACGGGTTCTTGAAAAGTCTTTGATAGATCTCGTTTTCCGAGATTCTTAAGAAGAATTGTTTCATATTACTTCACCTTTTCGATGATGACTTCCCACTCACCGTCCCCGACTTCTTCGATATCGACGTTATGACCTTGCTTGCGAGCCCATTCGGGAACGTTCTTCATGGCACAACTATGATCGATCATGACAATCAGCACATCGCTCACCGCCATGGTTTCCATTTTCTTTTCGGCTTTAATCAAAGGGATCGGGCACGCTTCGCCCAAACAGTCCAAACGATATTCTTTCATTTTTGTTCTCCTTACTCCGTAGAGCCCATTTTCTTTTTCTGCCACCAAATCGCCGCTAAGTATGTGCCAAGTAATAGTAAGGCTTGAATCAGCAAGGCGCCTGCCCAACCAAACGTATCCGGCAAGAAGATTCTGGGTACCCCGACATTCAACTTACTCCAGAACGTCATGTCATGCACACCCCATAGACTACCGGCCACAAAGAACACCAACGAAATCATCTGCATCGTAAATCCTTCACCGACACGCATCAGGGTTCCGGAAGCACAGCCTCCGGCGATGACCATACCGATTCCGAACATGATGCCACCGAGAATCAATGGGATCCCGATCGCACCGATGGAATGCGCATTCCCGGGAATGACTTCCGCGCCGGCAAGGAAAGCTTTGAATTTGATCACGGTAAACCCGACCGTCGCCAATGCGATCGCTAAAATCACGGCTCTGGTCAAGGATGTGCTCCCCGTCAACCAAAGGTCGCGGAACGCAGCGGTGAAACAAAAGCGGGAACGTTGTAGGATATAACCGAAACCAAGACCAAAAATCAAAGCGACGGCGATATTCGGATTCTTCGAATAAAGGAAATTAATAAAAGCACCGAGGGCGACGATAAGTACGATCGCATATGGGATCTGACTTACTTTTGCCTTTCTCTTCGAAACACCTTTCTCTGACATGCAGTTCCTCCTGTTTGTGAATTACTCAACAATCACATGCATATCATATCAGTCGAACATGGAAAGTAAAAACACGAAAATCTTAAGTGGTATAAGTAACACTTATATCCGTATGTTATAATGCGATTATGAACATCGAGACATTACGGTACATCACACAGATCATTGAGGAGAAAAGCATTACGAAGGTATCTGAGAAGATGCATATTTCACAGTCCGCTTTAAGCCAACATATTAAAACGATCGAGAGCAACCTGAATACACAAATCGTAAATCGAACTAACCGTGGGATCACGGCGACCGAAAGCGGAGAGATTCTCTACCGGCACGCGAAAAACATCATCGATTGTTACGATGCTTTGCTGGAAGAACTGCAAGGATCGCAAGATTCCCTAGCCCGGATTCGGATCTTCGCCAACCCCCTCTTCAGCAGTTATGCACTGCCCTGCACCCTCTTTGATCTGCAGGAAAAGTTCCCTGCGATCAATCTGGACATGCTGGTTCTCCCTTCCCATATGGTTGAACAGAAAATCATCAGCGGGGAAGGCGACATCGGATTCATCAACGGCAAACCGCACGATCAATCGCTTCTTGCCAAAGTAGTCATGAAAGATCCGATTCATCTTGTCGCACAAATCGATTTCCCGATCGATGAGTCCATCCCTTTGATCCAACTTCAGCGAATCCCGTTGATCATGTCCTCCGGGCGAAGCGTAACGCGCATGAACATCGATAATGCATTGTCGCTCAAGGGAATCGACCTTTCGAGACTTAATATCAAGTACCATATGGATACGATCGAATCCGTCAAGTTGTCCGTTATGAACAAGCACGGTCTTTCCTTCTTGCCCTACAGTTCCATAAAAAAAGAGTTGTATTTGAAACAACTCAAGATTATCGACGTTTCTGAAGTCGAAATTTATAATGAATTCTATCTCATCTTAAACAAAAGATTCATCTCAAAGAATTCGGCTCTCAATGAAGTCACCCTCTATCTTCAGGAAATCTTAGCCGACACACTCTGTTAATCGCGATAGATTTCGATTTCCCAAACTCCGTTGATGACTTCTTGCGTAATGAAACGCAGATTGCGTGACTTCGCAAACGCTTCAACGGTTTTTTTCGTACAACTATGATCACTGACAAGCAAGATGTGTTCATGCTCTGTCAGTGTCTCTAGTTCACTCGTTAATTTGATTACGGGAATCGGGCACATGTCCCCCAAACAATTGATTTTGATCATGTCTCCATTATAAATGATTGTACTCGCAAGATAAACCAGTCAACTGTTTTTCTTGCCCGATACTACGGAAAGGTCAGACGTGGATACTATTGGCACCGGGAACATTAAATACTTAGGCTTGGGAATCCGCGATCAATGACATTTCCCGTGAGGGGGGAATTTGATTTCTTCCCCTCCAGCCTTAGTGATTTCACTCTTTCCTAAGTGAATTTCCAAGAAGAAATCGATCGGTATCGGAATGCCTTGTCCGCCCACTACTCCCGAACAATGCGGATGGCTGAAGGATAAGTACGGACTCTCGTGAGAAATCATCCGACGCATCATGAACGAAATGATGTTGGATGTGAAGGAGGATCGACGAACCACGGTGACCCAATGCTTGCTTCGACTGAAGAACCTCGACAGAAACGAATAAGAACGTGTCGATGATTCCTTCTGAACGGATTTTGTGACATATACCTTCGATTCGGTCTATACTTAAGTTATATATTGGGAGGTCTACGATGAAGCCATTAGTCGAATGGTTGTTACCATCCACCGTGTCGAATCAAGTGAAGGGTCATAAGCTTGCAAGTTCGCTTTTCCTCGTCTTATCGATCGTCAGTATCGGAAGAAGTCTGATCCATTTCCTCGCACCCGACGGCGGGGCGGGAACGATCGCCGGCATCGACCTTTCATTCGACGGCTCGCAGAGCGTCGTCTTCGCCTTTGGATTGTGGGGTCTCTCGCAATTGATCTACGGTTTCCTGCAGTTCCTTGTTGCGATCCGTTATCGCTCGCTGGTCCCCTTGATGTGGCTGATCTTAATCTTCGAAACCCTGGGCAGAATGCTTGTCGGAGTCATGAAACCTCCGATCCTGCTTCATACGCCTCCGGGCGGGATCGCGAATTACCTGGTCTTGCCTTTCGCGATCGTGATGTTGGTTCTGACAGCATTGCCTTATAAAAAGAAAACATGAAAAAAGCGGCCTTTCTAACGGGTCGCTTTTGCTTTCATTCGATGCTACGTAAGGGTTCGACCTGGATGACGCTCACGCCGTTGGCCTTGATGGCCGCGACGACCTGGGGGTCCGCGTTGTTGTCGGTGATCAAGATCGTGCACTTGTCGATCGATCCGCTGACGAAACTATGGTCGCGTCCGATCTTGGATGAATCGGCCACGATGATGCGCGGACCGACACAGCGGTTCAGCATCATCTCGTTCACAGCGACTTCCTGCAACACCGCGGTCGTGATCCCCGTTTCCGGTGTCATTCCGCTGCATCCCAGAAACGACTTGGTGGCCGTGACGCGGGAGAGGTTGTTGATGGCGAACTCACCGACCATCGCTTCCTTGGGTTCGCGAAGTTCCCCGCCGGTCAAGACGACCTGGATCATCGGGTCTTTGTCCGCAAAGATCGCTTTCCCGTTGTTGGTGATGATGACGACCCGTTTGTTGCGGATGTACTTCAGGACCAAAAGCGCGGTCGAACTCGTATTCACGAACAAGGTATCGCCGGTCTCGACGAACTCCGCCGCCTTCTTCGCGATCGCATGTTTCGCCAACGCGTTGTTTTGGCTCGTATTGTCTTTCACGACGAACTTATTCACCAACATCGCCCCGCCATAGAAGCGTTCGACCAGTTTCTTGGCTTCGAAATACTCCAGGTCGCGACGGATCGTGAGCGGTGAAACCTCGAGGGTGGCGGCCAATTCATCGACCTTGACGGTCCCGCTTTCCTGCAATGCCTGATAGATACGGTTGCGACGCGAGTCGACGATGGACTTATGACGTTTCATGATTCTCTTCCCCCTTGGTTATAGGATCGCCCGAAGCAATCCAGGCAACGGATAATCGTTTACCAATTCATTGCGCGCGTTTTTCATCGCGCCGAAGTCGCCGATGAGTTTGTTCGCCCGGTAGTTCCCGTAACAGACGTAGGCGCGTTCGCGCTTGTTCATGTACTTGAGATCGACGTTCTTCAAACAAGCCCGCGCTTTCTTCCCATCCCCGTTGAGCAGATGGAGTTCGGCTTCAACCACGTCCCAATTATAGACGGCGGATAACGTATGTCCCTTGACCTTCACACCCCGTAGGTCGACGAACTTATCATAAAAGTGCCGCGCTTGTGTCTTATTGGGCAAAAGAACGTTCATAATGAACATATTATAATAATAAACAAGCAAAGTATCAAGGTTCTTCTTCAGCATCTTCTCGCCCTGAGTGAGCAGTTCCTGCATCCGTGTCGTATCTTGATTATCCTGCGCTTCATGGAGGTTTTGGATCATCTGTTGGAGCTTGTAACTATGGAAGAAGTCGTACTTCTCCACGAAACTCTTATGCTTCTTGAACTTCTCCATGTCCAGATCGAAATTCATCGCGATGATCGCCTGACGGTTGTGATAGCGTAGGACGTCGTAGAAGATCGCGATCGCAAGGCACAGCAGCATGAACATCCCGAAGATGATCTGCAGCCAGAGCTGATCCCATTTCACAAGCGTATTCACGCCGTAGACACTAAAAGCGACATAAATGAGGACGTTGGTTACGTTGCGGAAGATCTCCCGCTTGTCTTTTTGTTTCATGGTTATACCTCTATGTTTCTATTTTATGAACATTATGAACGTATGTCAACCATTTTCTGTTATTTTTCGTGATGTAAGCGCTAAATTTCACACAATATACACGTTTTTCGTTAAAATAATTCATAAATCTATTGCATTCTGATTGACAATTCGCTACTATGTACTTGGGAGTTGAGCGCTTACATCCATAAAAGTGGTTATATGAACACTTATGTTCGTAAAGTGGCTCAGCTGAAGTTCAAGAGGATACGGGGCCATCCCCGGATCAAAAGGAGGCAAAGATGGATATTCTTCTCAAGGCGTGGACGTATTTCGCCGCTAACGTCCTAACGCAACCCGCTTATTTCATCGGTTTGATCGTATTTGTCGGTTATGTATTGCTGAGACGTCCTTTCCATGAATCGTTTGCTGGCTTCATCAAGGCCACGGTCGGATACCTTGTATTGGGTGTCGGTTCCGGCGGCTTGGTCAACGGCTTCCGTCCGATCTTGGTCGGATTGAAAGACAAATTCAATTTGTCCGCCGTCGTCATCGACCCGTATTTCGGTCAAAACGCGGTCACCGCGGGTTTGCCTGAAACCTTCGGACGTACGTTCTCGCAAGTCATGATCCTGCTTCTGATCGCCATGACGCTGAACATCTTGTTGGTCGCTTTCCGTAAAGTCACCAAGATCCGTTCGGTCTTCACCACCGGTCACGTACAGATCCAACAAGCGTCGATCGCGTTCTGGATCATTCTGTTCGCATTCCCCGAATTGGGCGATACCTCCATCCTTCTGTTGATGGGTGCATTGCTGGGCGCTTACTGGGCGGTCGGTTCCAACCTCACCGTCGAAATCACGCAAGATCTGACGGAAGGCGGCGGTTTCTGTATCGCCCACCAACAGATGTTCGGATTATTCATCTTCTCGAAACTCGCAGAAAGAATGAACAAGAAGGGTCAATCGAAACGTTTGGAAGATATGCAACTTCCGGGTTTCCTCTCCATGTTCAATGAAAACGTCGTTGCAACTTCCGTCTTGATGTTATTGTTCTTCGGTACTATACTGGTTGTATTAGGACAAGACTTCTTGATCGCCAATAAATTCTTAGCCGAAGGCAAGAGCTTCCTGTTCTATGTCTTGACGACTTCCTTGAATTTCGCCGTTTATCTGTCGATCCTGCAGCTGGGCGTCCGTATGTTCGTCACCGAACTCACCGCTTCGTTCTCCGGGATTTCGCAGAAGCTTCTACCGGGCGCCGTTCCGGGCATCGACTGTGCGGCTTCCTACGGATTCGGTTCGCCTAACGCAGTCACCATCGGCTTCTTGTTCGGTGCCTTGGGTCAATTCTTGGCGATCATCACCTTGATCGTATTGAAATCCCCGGTTCTGATCATCGCCGGCTTCGTCCCTGTCTTCTTCGACAATGCGACCATCGCGGTCTTCGCAAACAACAAGGGTGGCTTGAGAGCCGCGATGTTGTTCCCGTTCATCGCCGGTTTGGTCCAGGTCTTCGGATCGGCCTTCGTTGTTGAATTCATCGGTTTGGCCAAATACGGCGGCTACCTGGGCATGTTCGACTGGGCGACCGTATGGCCGGTCATCGCCGTCAGCGTCAAGTACCTTGGTTTCATCGGTGTCGGAATCTGCGTCGTCGCTTTGTTGGCGATCCCTCAGATCCAATACGCCATGAACAAGGAAGACTACTTCCTGATCACGGATGACTACGAAGCATACGCAGCAAAGAAGAACGCTAAAAAGTAAAAACACACTAGGAGGTTTAACATGTTGAAAGTTCTCGTAGCTTGCGCCAACGGTGCAGGATCCAGCTTGATGATTAAAATGAAGGTGGAGAAAGTTCTCAAGGAACTGAATGTTCCGGTCGCGAAAATGCACCACTGTTCACTTTCCGAAGGAAAGAGTGCCGCCACTCAGTTCGATGTCGTCTTCTGCCCGCTGAACTTCGCCAGCATGTTCGACCGTGCCAAAGAAAACGGCACGACCATCATCGGTCTGCGCAATATCCTGTCCGAAGCCGAAATCAAAGAAAAATTCCTCGAGTCCGGCGTTAAAGACAAATAATCAAGATGAAGAAAAGCACTTCCCGCAAGGAGTGCTTTTTTTGTCCGTAATCTTGGTCGATCGGAATCGACGGCTTGTGATGGATGAGGAATACGGATACAATGAAACCAGAGGTGAATTCAATGGACGAGATCGTAATCATTCTTGGCATCGTCAACCTGATCGTATTGATCGTGCTTTTCTTTCAGATCAGGAAACCTGATACGGCATTACTAAAGCAATTGGAGAGGGACCAGCAGGCGCTGTTGGATCAGATCGCACAGAGCCAGCGCAACACGGCGGAAGAAACCAACCGCAGCCTTCGTCTGTTCAACGATTTACTGACGCAGAACGCCAAGACGAATACGGAGACGATGGACAAGCGTTTGTTTGAACTGACATCCTTACTCGGTCAATCGCAGGACACGCTGCAGAAGAGCGTTTTGGCTTCCTTATCGCAGATCCAAACCGTATTGCAGGCCTCCAGCGTACAGAGTGAACAAAAACTGGAGAACATCCGGATCACCATCGAACAACGCCTGGCTTCCTTGCAGGAAGAGAACGGGAAGAAGCTGGACGAGATGCGCAACACGGTCGACGAGAAATTGCAGAAAACGCTGGAAGAGCGCATCAGCAAGTCGTTCCAGCAGGTATCCGCCCAGTTGGAACAAGTCTACAAAGGGCTAGGCGAAATGCAGAACCTGGCGGTCGGCGTCGGCGATCTGAAGAAGGTGTTGTCCAACGTGAAGACCCGCGGAATCCTCGGGGAAATCCAACTCGGTGCGATTTTGGAACAGATCCTGTCCCCCGAACAATATGAAATGAACATCGTCACGAAGTCAACGGGGAGAAACCCGGTCGAATTCGCGATCAAGCTTCCCGGCGACGGGGAGACCCCGGTCTACCTGCCGATCGATTCGAAGTTCCCGGTGGAAGATTACTTGTTGCTGAACGAAGCGTATGACCGGATGGACAAGGTCGAGATCGAACAGTTGTCGACGGTTTTGGAACGTAAGATCAAACTGTTCGCGAAGGACATCCATGATAAATATGTCGAACCTCCCTATACCACCGACTTCGCCATCCTGTTCCTTCCGATCGAAGGTCTGTATGCGGAAGCGGTACGCCGGGGATTGGTCGAGACGCTGCAGAGGGAATATAAAGTCAACATCGCAGGACCGACCACCATGGCGGCCCTGCTGAACAGCCTGCAGATGGGCTTCAAGACCTTGGCGATCCAGAAACGTAGCTCCGAAGTATGGAACGTCCTGGCCGCGGTGAAAACCGAATTCGAGACTTTCTCGAAAGTGCTAACCGCCGCCCAAGACCGCATCGCGAAGACGGGCGAAGACCTCGATAAGCTGGTCGGCGTTCGGACTCGGACGATCCAGCGTAAACTCAAGGATGTTTCGGTCCTCGACTTAGGTACCAGCGCCAAGGTCATCGACACAAGCGAAAACGAAGAGGAAGCCTAAGGGCTTTCTTTTTTGATTTCGGTCGACTTGACTTCACTCGTCGGATAGACTAAGATATCGAAAAACAGGAGGCCCGCCATGGACTTCGGAATGCCCACCTTACTTGAATTGGATACCTTGGAAGAAAACGTCGCCCTCTGTCAAGAATTGGGTCTACAGTTTGTGGAAATCAACTGTAACGTCCCCGAGTTCCAGGTCGAAGCCATGAGTGCCGATCGTTTGAATGCGTTACGTGAAATCACGGGCGTGTATTTCACCTTCCATCTGGACGAGTTCCTCTCCGTCACCGACCCCAATCCGACGATTTCCAACGCTTACATCCAAAGCGTCGTGAATTCGATCGAGTTCGCCAAGAAGGCGAAAATCCCCAACCTCACCATGCATTTTTTGACCGGGGTCGTCTTTACCCTTCCCCACAAGAAAACCTATGTCTATGAGAAATACCACGACTATTACATCGAACGTCTGCGTTTCTTCCGTGACAGCGTGGAAAGCTCCGTCGGGGATTCGGGCGTGAAAGTATGCATCGAAAACACCTCGGGATTCGAATCCTTCATGCGCGATGGAATCGACTTCCTGCTTGAAAGCGACGCCTTCCGCCTCACCTATGATTGCGGTCATAACCATCGCTACAAGATGGTCGACGACGACTTCATGGTCGCCCATGCTTCGAAAATCAACCATATGCACTTCCATGACTGCCTCGGGGTTAAAGATCATCTGATACTGGGTACGGGGGAACTTGATCTTCAAAAGGAATTGGATTTCGTTTCTTCTTCCGCAAGTCGCGTCACTATCGAGGTCAAGACGGTCGAGGGGTTAAGAAAATCAATGGCATACCTTCCCAATCTAACTCTCTAGCCGGTTCACACCGGCTTTTCTTCGCAAAGAAAAAGGCGCAGTCGACTGCGCCTAACCTTCAAACATCGTGTAGTAGGGTTGATATCCTTTGCGGAGGTATTTCTCCACCATCTGAAGCAAGGTATTACGGTTCTCATACTCCAGTCGAACCATTTCCGCCCTGCCTTCCTTCACCAACGCGAAGATCACATGTTTCGCATCGGCTTCGTGTTTGCTTTTCTGTCTCTCGCACATTTCTTCGAAATGGCTTTTGCTGATTAAAATCTGATGCCCATCATCGAGTAAGATCATTTCGTATGCCCCCTTCCATGATCTTAGAAATAAAAACCCGCAGAATGCGCGTTTCACTTCCCACTTGTTGGAATAACCAAGAATTATGGATATTATAACATAACTTTTTCACATGTAAAGACTGGAAGACCAGAAATCTAAGCGCTTACGGTGAATGTTTTGTGAGGCCACGCATTCGAACGCCCTTCGATCTTCCCGATCACGACTCTACCCAAAGGATGAAAGGCCGGAACGTGAACCAGAGTTCATCTCATCCCATCGACAAGCACGCTCTTTCCTTAGAATATTTCCCGGGAAAGTGACACTTATCCATTAATCATTCATTACTGAAATGTATGATTTTACAAGTAACCGCTATCATTCTGAAAGTGCTTGAAATCTTTCTGAAAAGTTTTCTAAACCATAGAGAAATGGAAATCGTTGGGGTACAATACAGGTAGTCAAGGAGTACTGCCATGCACACACGAATGAAGACGATCAGTAAGCTTACCTCCGATGTCGGTGCGACGATGATCGAGCGTGAGATCCCGGAAATCGGAGACGACGACATTCTCGTCAAGACGCTGGCGGTATCGGTCTGCGGTACGGATGTCCATATCTACGAGTACAACCGATGGGCGAAATCCAGAATCCGTCTCCCGCAAATCATGGGGCATGAACTGGCCGGCCAGGTCGTCAAACTCGGGAAGAACGTGACCTCGGTCAACCTCGGGGACATCGTGAGCGCCGAAACGCATATCGTCTGCGGCGAGTGCGAATTCTGTAAATCCGGCAATGCGCACATCTGCATCAACACTTCCATCCTGGGTGTCGACCGGGACGGGGCGTTTAGCGAATACGTGGCGATCCCGGCGAAGAACGCCTGGATCAACAATCCGGACATCGACCCGGCGTATCTTTGCGTCCAGGAACCGTTGGGCAACGCGATCCACACGGTGCTTTCCGGGGCGACCCAAGGCAAGAGTTTCGCGATCGTCGGCTGCGGACCGATCGGCGTGATGGCGGTGGACGTCGCGAAAGCGGTCGGCGCATCGAAAGTCTTCGCGATCGACCTCAACGACTATCGTTTGGACTTGGCGAAGAAGCTCGGGGCGGACGTCTGTCTGAATCCGAAAACACAGGATGTGATTTCCGAAGTCTTGAATCAAACCGACGGATTGGGCGTCGATGTGGTCTGCGAAATGAGCGGAAGCGGCATCGCGATGAACCAAGCCTTCAAATACCTGAAGAAAGGCGGACGGATGTCGATCCTTGGATTGCCCGACCACCCTTTCACCATCGACGTGGCCAACGACATCGTCTTCAAAGGCGTAACGGTCAACGGCATCACCGGACGACGGATCATGGAAACCTGGCAACAAGGAAAAGAACTGATCGACGCGGGGAAACTGCATCTGGAAACCGCCGTGACGCATATTCTGCCGTTTGAGGATTTCAAACAAGCGTTCGACCTGATGATCTCCGGTAACTGCGGGAAGATCGTCCTACGGGTCGGCGAGAAGGAGGAACGATGAGCGATCTGCATGAACTGAAGTTTCTACAGGACCAGATCCAAGAACTGAAGGATCAAGGGGTCTATCGGAAAATCCCGGTCGTCGAAACCGCCAACGAAGCGGAAATCGTCGTGAACGGGAAAAAGGTGATCAACCTTTCCTCGAATAATTATCTGGGGTTCGCGAATCATCCGAGATTGAAGAAAGCGGCGATCGAAGCGATCGAGAAATACGGGATCGGGGCCGGCGCGGTCAAGACCATCGTCGGCAACAACACCTTGCATGAACAACTCGAAGCGGACCTGGCGAAATTCAAACGCGAGGAAGCGGTCATGCTTTTCCAATCCGGATTCAATTGCAACGCCGGGGTCATCCAGGCCATCACCGGTGCCGGCGATCTGATCGTCTCCGATGAATTGAACCATGCTTCCATCATCGACGGCACGCGCTTATCCAAAGCGGACCGGGCGGTATTCAAGCATAGCGACATGGCCGATTTACGTAAGGTATTGATCGAAAAAAGATCGAACTATCATCAAGTCCTGATCATCACCGATGGTGTCTTCTCGATGGACGGCGATTTGGCGAAACTTCCTGAGATCGTCGATCTGGCGGAGGAATTCGAGTGTCTGACCTATGTGGACGATGCGCACGGCTCGGGGGTATTGGGGGAGAACGGACGGGGGACCGTCGACCACTTCCATCTCCATGGCCGCATCGACTTTACGATCGGCACCTTGTCGAAAGCCTTCGGGGCGATCGGCGGCTATGTGGCCGGGAGAGCGGTGATGAAAGAATGGCTCAGCCATCGTGCCCGACCTTTACTCTTCTCCACCAACCTTCCGCCTTCGGTGGTCGGTTCTCTCATCGAAGCCGTGAAGATGCTTCAGGAATCCGATGAATACACCAAAACGCTGTGGGAGAACGGGGATTACTTCAAAGCGAAGATGAAGGAAGCCGGATTCGATATCGGTCACAGCGAATCGCCGATCACCCCGGTCTTCGTGTACGACGAAGCCAAGACGATGGTGTTCTCGAAGAAGCTCTTCGAGAACGGCGTCTTTGTTTCCCCCATCATCTTCCCGACCGTACCGAAAGGCAAAGCGCGGCTGCGCGTCATGGTCAGCGCAGCGCATACGAAAGGACAGTTGGATGAAGCCGTAAACGTCTTCATCAAGGTCGCGAAAGAACTAAGTATCATTTAATCCGGGAAACCGGATTTTTTTATGAAAACCCTCTTGACAGACTAACAGTTGTTAGTCTATACTCATACTAACAACTGTTAGTACAGTTAAGAGGGACTATGATCGACCTTTACTTCTCGGATTTCTACGCCATCGCCACGACGGTTCTCGTCGTTCTCTGCCTTATTTTGAGTGTTCGCTCGCTCACTTCTCAACGCGAACCCCGGTGGGGTCGCGTCATCCTCTCCTTCATCGTCCTCGGGACGTCGGTCAGCTTCCTATCCGCCATGCGCGACGCCTATGCAACCCCCGACGCCTTGTTTGCGATGACGTCCCTTCAGTCGAGTGTCTGTTCGATCGCGGGGATGTTGATGTTCCTTGGCGGATTCCTCGCCCTGTTTCTTCGTAAGCAGCGCAGAACCTTGTTTCTTGGGATCACGATTCTCTTCGTCTTCAAGGTCGTCGTCATCGAAGCATCGCGCATCGCATTCTTGATCGGAGGGTAACATGAACACCAAAGAAAAAATACGCCACGAGGCACTGACCCTGTTCTCCACCAAAGGCTATGATTCCATTTCGGTCCGCGACATTGCCAGGGCGGTCGGCATCAAAGAGAGTTCCCTCTACAACCACTTTAAAAACAAGCAGGACATCTTCGACGATATCCTGCGGGAGTATGCGACACGGGGAGAGGAGTTCTTCAATCAAATGAACGTCACCGGTGAAGATAAGAAGTTCGTCGTCGATGACCGTACGGTGGACATGTACAAGAACATGTCCAACGAAGCCTTTGAACTTATGTGCGCACCGATCTTCGAGTTCTATTTCGTCGATGAGATCAATGTGAAGCTCAGACGGATGCTGACGATGGAACAATACCGTAGTCCGGAGATCGCCAAGATCTACCGTGATGTTTCCTTTAATGAAAGCCTGGAATTCCAATCCCACCTCTTTCACGCCTTGATCGCATCGGGAAACTTCATCGAGTGCGACCCGTACGCCCTCGCCTTGGCCTTCTTCTCCCCCATCTTCCTGATTTTCTATAAATTCGACAACGATGCGGCAAGTCTGGACGAAGCCCGTTCCCTCTTCTTGCGGCATGTACGCCACTTCAATACCGTCTATGGTAAGAAACCGGAGGATGCATGATGAAAATCACCGTCGTTTACTCAAACGCCCGCCACGGGAGCACGTGGAATGTCGCCCAACTCTATCTCAAACAACTCGCGAAAAATCAAGAGATCCAGGTCACGGAATTCACGCTACCCAAAGACATGCCTTCGTTTTGTGTCGGTTGCTTCGGTTGCATCACCCGTGGCGAGAAGAATTGCCCCCACTTCCAGCATGTCGATCCGATCGTATCCGCGCTGAAGGCCTCCGATTTGATCATATTGACTTCCCCGGTCTATGGCATGGATGTGAGCGGTTCGATGAAGGCGTTGTTGGACCATCTTTGTTTCATGTGGATGAGCCATCGTCCCGAGTCGGTCATGTTTCAAAAAACAGCGTTGACCATCGTCACCACGGCGGGGGCTGGGTTGGGGCATACGACGAAAACGATGGTCAACAGCCTCAAATTCTGGGGTGTACGCACCATTTTTAAAGGCAAGTATGCGGTTTCCGCCTTGAAATGGGAAGATGTCGATGCGAAGCGAAGAGCGAAGATCGAGAAGTCGGTTGACCGCAATGCGCGAAAAATCGAAAAAGCGGTCCAGCTGAAAGAAAAAGAGCGCGTTACTTTGTTTACCCGGATCTTCTTTTGGATGATGAGCGGGATGATGAAGAAGAATGATTACAATCTAACCGATCGTAATCACTGGGAAAACCAGGGTTGGCTAAACGGAGCCAAACCCTTCTAGAAGCGGTGCATCACCGCTTCTTTTCATGAAAAAAGCCTCCTAGCGGAGACTTGACTTCTTCGGTTCGGGATAGGTACCCAGGTAGGTATCGATCGTCACGTTCCGGATGGTTTGCGGTTTCAGGGGACGGTCTTTCGCATCCCGGGGTTGTTTGGCGATTTCAAGCGCCGCGTCCAAGCCTTGGATTACTTTACCGAATGCGGCGTATTGTCCATCCAGACTCGGCGCATCGGCCACCATGATGAAGAACTGGCTGCCGGCGCTGTCAGGATGCGAGGAGCGTGCCATGGAGACGACACCCAAGGTATGTTTCAGGTTGTTTTCGAATCCGTTGAACTTGAATTCACCGGGGATCGAATAACCGGGACCTCCGGTCCCCGTCCCTGTCGGGTCGCCGCCTTGAATCATGAAACCGGGGATGATGCGGTGGAAAATCAAACCGTTATAAAACCCTTTCTTACATAAACTGACAAAATTATTGACGGTGTTGGGGGCGATTTGCGGGTACAATTCGATTTTGATCTTCTGTCCGCTCATCATATGCAAAATGACAATAGGGTTGATCGGTACGTTCGAGGTCATGTTGTTCTCCTGTCCCCCACCCTCTACATTATACAGCCGATGCGTTGAGGTCGCAACTCATCGTGTGAAAATACATGAATTGGTTGGGGTATCCCTACGTTTCATATACGCGACAGACAAGAAAAAACCTCCTTGCGGAGGCTAGATTTTTTCGGGTTCGGGATACACTTCACGGAAGGTATCGACGGTGACCGTACGCATGATCAAGGGCTTTTCAGGACGGTCCTGACGGTTGCGCGGTTTCGATACGAGATTCAGGGCGACTTCCATGCCTTCGATCACTTTACCGAAAGCGGCATATTGTCCATCCAGATGCGGCGCGTCGGCGACCATGATGAAGAACTGGCTGCCGGCACTGTCGGGATGCATGGCACGGGCCATCGAAATGACGCCTTGGGTATGCTTCAAATCGTTGGGGATATGGTTGTAGCTGAATTCCCCTTTGATCGAATATCCCGGACCGCCTGTCCCGGTCCCTTGCGGACAACCGCCTTGGATCATGAACCCGGGGATGATGCGATGGAACGTCAAATCGTTATAGTATCCTTGTTTCACCAATGAGATGAAATTATTGACGGTATTGGGTGCGATTTTCGGGAAGAGCTCGATTTTGATGATCTGTCCGTTATCCATGTTGATGGTGACGACGGGGTTTTGGAATTCTAGTTGTAATGTCATGTTATTCTCCTTTTCACCGTCCCATTATACCGTTTTTGAAGGTCAAAAGGCAAATCGTTTGTTTACTCTACGCGGATTGCCTGCAGGCTGATCAAGTTGATCTTGCCCTGTTCCACGCTCAATTGGATCGGGTTCAGCCCTTCGATCAAGAGAAACTTACCCAGTGAATGGGAACTGCGGGATGACGTAGTCAGCGTGGTTTGTATGGACTGTAGTCCGATCTTCACCGTGATGATCGCCGTGTCCTCGACCGTCAAATCCAGCCCAAGCCAGATCGATTGCCTTTTCGGCGAATTGAGGTGGTAGCGGATCGAATCCCCGGATTGAACACCGACATAAAGCCATTCATCCTTTTTCCACGATTGGCCTTGTCCGTGGCTGAAGTTGGGTGAATCCTGATCGCTTTCCACAAATCCGATCTCGCGATGGTCTTCGATCCGAAACCCGATGTTTTTGCGATTGGACTCGTTGATTTTCGCATCCTCGTCATGGGCGTAGAAAACTGCAGGGAAAAGGATGTCGGGACGCCTAAACAGCGCATCGGAAACTTCAGGATGCGGGATACAGTTCTCGATTTTGACATTCTCGAGATACTCCCAAAGGATCTTCATCGCCTTGGATTTCTCCGTCAAAATCCCGGCTTCCATTTCCTGTGCGAAATCGACCCAGCCTTTGGGCATCTTGATCGAGTAGGGCGAATTGGTGGTTTCCATTTTCTTATAGGTCCAGAAATTCCAGGAGATCTTCAAGTCATCCAACATCCCGAAGGTCCCGATATACCACTCCTTGTTGTTCTCCCCGCCCTCGCCCATGAAGATCGGTACGTTCCAGATTTCACGTTTATCCAAGAAACGTTGGATGCTTCGTTGGTCGGGATGGTTCCAGTACTTATGGAAATGATAGAGGACGTTGTCGTCCCACTTCTGTGTGAAAATCGCCCAATCGGTCGCCCAATGCGACCCTTCCAGGGAAATCATGTGATAAGGGTCCAAGGCTCGGATCCGTTGGATCAACCGTTTGTAGAGGGAGACGAGTTCATCGTGGTATTGACTGAACGGGTTGGGAAGCGGTTCGTTGAGCAGGTCGTAGCACGCGATGATTTCCTTGTCTTTGTATCGCCGGACCAACGATTCCCAAAGTTGGATCGTCAATTCCTGATGTTCGGGATGCGTGAAGAGTTCGGGGAAGTCGTGTTCGCTGTCGTCGATGTTGGCGCCGGTTTGTCCCCCCGGGGCGCCATGCAGGTCCAGGATCACATAGACTTTCTCTTTTTCGCACCAAGCGATGACATCGTCCAGGATCGACCAGTGTTTCTCGTCGATCTTGTTTTCCTGGTCGAGCAGGAAACGCCAATGCAGGGGGATGCGGATCGAATTGAAACCCAGCTTCGCGATCGCCTTGATGTCCGCGCGGGTGATAAAATGGCGATAAAACGCATCCCAGAATCGGGAGGCGTCTTCTTCGCCGATGCAATTGACAAACCATCGTTCGATCTTACGCGGTCGATCCCCGGCTTGGGGGAATTTCCACATGTATCCCTCCGGTAAGAGCCATCCACCCAGTCCGACCCCTCTCAATAAAACTTCGCGACCGTGCTTGTCGACGATCGTTTTTCCTTGTGCGTGAAGATAGGGATTCTTCATTGTTTCAGTGCTCCTTCCGAAATGCCTTTCAAGATGTTTTTCTGTAGAATCAGATAGAAGACGATCGCCGGCAGCATCGCCATGATCAGCACGGACAGGATCGCCGGCCAATCGTTGTTGCCATATTGCCCAAACAACATGTTGGTGGACAAGAGGATCGTATAGGTTTTACTGTTGGGGAGGATCAAGAGCGGAAGCAGGAAGTCGTTCCACATCCAGAGGGCGTTGGTGATGATGATGGTCGCGGTGATCGGCTTTAACTGCGGGAAGATGATTTTGAAGAACAGACGGAGATCGCCGCATCCGTCGATCCGTGCCGCTTCGTCCAGTTCGGGTGGGATCGATTTGATGAATCCGGTATAGAGGAAGATCGCCATCGGGACACCCAGTCCGATGTAGATGATGCCTAAGCCGAGCGTTTTCCCTTGCAGGTCGGTGACGTTGGCGATCTTGACCAAGGTGATCATGATCGAATGGAAAGGAATCAACATCGATAACACGAACAAAGAATAGTAGAATCCGCTCAGTTTCGATTTGACCCGGGCGAGCTTGTATCCGGCGATCGCCGAGAGAAGGACGATGCCTGTACAACCGACGATGACGACGACCATGGTATTGAGGAAACTACGCAGGAAATTGATTTTCTCAAACGCGATCAGGTAGTTGTCGAACTTGAAGTTCTGGGGGAACGAGAGGATGTTCGTCAGGATTTCACCCTGCGTTTTGCCTGAGTTGAGAATCGCCAAGAGAATCGGGGATAGACTGAAGATCGAATACAGGATCAACATTAAAAGTACCAAGAGATTCCAACCCGTCATTTTCTTCGTTTTCATCCGTCGATCTCCTTTTTCCGCATCAGTTTCAACTGGACGATCGTGATCACGAAGATGATCGCAAAGAGAACCATCGATTTGGCGCTGGCATAGCCATAGCGGTTGTTTAGGCTATAGGCTTCGGCGAAGATGTTCATGGCGATGACCTGGGTGCTTCTTCCCGGCCCGCCGCCGGTGAGGGAGTAGACGACATCGAATACCTTGAACGAATTGTTCAGGGTGACGAACACACCGATCGTGATCGCCGGCATGATCGACGGGATGACGACGTTGCGGAACACTTGCCAGGCGTTGGCGCCATCGATGCTGGCGGCTTCCTTAAGCGTCCTATCGACGCCTTGAAGGGCTGCGAGATAGATGATCGTCAAGTAGCCGATCCCGCCCCAGAGACTGACGATTATGATGGCGATGAAGGAGAAGAAGGGGTCGCCGATCCAGGAGATATCCATCAAGGCGGCATTGTTCAACTGTTGGGCGATGTAGGGAAGCGCTTTGGTGAAGATGAACATCCACATGAAACCGCCGATGATCATACTGATCATGTTGGGCATGAACACCAAGGTACGGAATAGTGTTTTCGACCGGTTACGCGATTCGATCGCGATGGCCAGGGCGAGGGAGATGATGTTTTGAAGCACGACCATGATGAGTACGAACTTCAAGGTAAATGTGATCGAGTTGATGAAATCGGTGTCCTTCAAAATCGCGGCATAGTTCTTCAATCCGATGAAATCATAGTTCTTATTGAGACCGTTCCAATTCGTCAAACTATACCAAAACCCTCCGATGGCCGGAGCCAGGGTGAATACCGAGTAGAAGAGTAGTGCGGGTAATATGAACAACGTTAGTTTCTTGTTGTTTTTCTTCATGGAAACCTCATTCCTTCTTAAAACTGCGGGCTTATTTTTGAAATAAGCCCGCATACTTCATTCGTTATTGACCGAGCGAGTTTTTCCAAACTTCATCGACTTTCGCGATGAACTGGGCTTTGGTGATCGTCTTTGCATAATAACTTTGCAGCAGGGCGGCTTGTTCGGCCGTGACGGCTTGCGGTAAGCTCAGATCGCGGTAGCCGCGGTTGAGCGCGACATAGGACATCGCTTCATCCGTCCACGGGAACACTTCGTAGTCATGGAATTTCGCGACCGGGTTGAACTTCAATTCTTCAAACAGGGCGGTCGAGGCTTCTTTGTCGAGGATGTAGTTCAGTAAATCCATGGCGACGTCTTTATTCTTGCTGGTCGGGGAGACGGCCAAGGAAGTGGAGACGGAGAGGTTGATCAGGGCGCCGTCTTCGGAGTCGCTGGTCGGTAGCGGAGCGCAACCGATGTTCAGACTCGGATTGATGTCGAGGATGGCTTGAGCCTGCCAGGTTCCTTGAACCCACATCGCAGCCTTGCCTTCCGCAAACGCAGCGGATGCCGCGGCGTTTCCGACTTCGAACGGTTTTTCCGTACCGTTTTCCATGATGATGTCTATGATGTCGAAAATCTGGTCGATGTCGTTATAGGAAGCGGTGCCGGAATTCATCTTTTCGACGAAATCCGGGTTTTCGTTGGTGACGACGCCACCGATGGCCAACGCGGTCATCAACTGTGGGATCCATGATTCTTGGAAAGCCAGCAGGAACGGCGTTTCGTTGTTTTCTTTCAACACTTTGACGACATTCAGCATTTCGGCGATCGTATCCGGCGCCGTAAGGTTGTACTTCGCAAAAATGTCTTTATTGTAGAGATAACCCCAAGCGAGACTTTCCATCGGTAACGCGACGACTTTTCCGTCATACGTGACGATGTCTTTGACGTTTTCAAGTAGATCGGAAACAAACGGTTGACTCGATAAATCGCTCAGGTAACCCGCTTCGTAGAAGGAAGGGATATCCGCGATCGCATGCAAGGTAAACAAATCCGGGGCGTCGTTGGACGAAAGTCTGGCTTTCAGAATCTGAGCCGCCTGGTCGGAATTGGGCATTTCCAATTCGATCGTCACGTCGATGTTCTTCTCTTCCAATTCTTTGGCTTTGAAATCCTCGAAATACGCTTCGAATTGTTCCTGGAAGCGCGGGAAGGTCATGAATACCTTCAAGGTTACTTTCTTCGGTTCGCTGACCGGAGCCTTACCACAACCGACAATGCCAAAGACAAGGAATAAAACCAATGCTGAGAGTAGTATAGATTTCTTCATTCTGTCCTCCTTGTTTCATGATTGAACCTACAGTCACATGATACTGTAAGCGCTTTACTTTGAAATTATCCGATACCGTCGTTTTATCTTCTACTTTTTTGATATTTCTTTCTTTTCCAATCGTTTCAGCGATTCCTTGTATTCCCCGGGTGAACAATCGAATTTTTTCTTGAACATCTTATAGAAATACGGGATGTTCTCAAACCCCATCAGTTCCCCGATTTCCTTCATCGAATAATCCGTGGATCGAATCAGATCCACCGCGCCTTCCATCTTCTTACGCAAAATGTATTGCGTCACCCCTTCACCGGCATGTTTCTTAAAGGTCCGGCTCATGTGTTCCTTGCTGATGCTGAACATTTCGGCGACATCGTTGAGTGAAATCTGATACATGTAGTGTTGGTCGATGAAATCAAGGATGGATTGGATGTCTCCCGAGTATTTGAGGGTATGCACCGTTTCGATCTGACTCATCACGTCGTGATAGATCTTTTTGACATCTTTCAGCATCCCGTCCAATGTTTCGTTCCGTATTTCCTCGATGTCATAGGAGAAGTCGAAACTTTGGGTCAAGAGGTACTGGGCGAGTTGGTTCAACAAGCTTTCTTTTACCTTATTCACCATTTCCGCTGTCTTGATGACGTCTTCGTAGAACTTCACACCGTTCAAGGTATGTTCAATCTCGTCGTTTTTTTGCTTCAGAATAACCAAATTCAATTGTTTGAGGTAACGGCTGTATTCCCTCTGGATCGTTTCGTCCTGAAAAACCCGGCTGGCGGATAGATTGACGCGCTTGCTCCGCTTGATCTCGTCGATGCAGTGAAGGATCGCTTGGTTGATATCGTCTTCTTTGATCGGTTTGAGCAGGTATTCCACCGATTTGCTTCGGATCGCCTGTCGTAGGTAGGTGTAGTCCTCGAAGCCGCTCATGACGATCGTTTTGATTTGCGGATACTCGACGGATACTTTCTTCAATAACTCAACGCCGTTCAAGCCCGGCATTTTCATGTCGGTGATCACGATGTCCGGTTGAAGCGTCCGTATCAGTTCATATCCGTTGAAACCGTTCTCGGCTTCCCCTACCAGCGTACATTTCAAGGCGTCGTAGCGGATTAGTTTCTTCACGACCTCGCGCGACCACTTCTCATCGTCGATGATGATCAATTTATACATGCTTGACCTCCGTTTTCCGCTTCGGTAAGGTTAAGACGATTTCCGTATACTTGTTCTCTTCGCTCAGGATCTCGAAGTCATACGCTTCCCCGAACAATAGCCGCAACCGCGCGTCCACGTTCTTCATCCCGATCCCGAATTTCGTATCGTCGCTCAAAGGTTGGGAGTTCTTGATGTTCCCCTTCAGGGTTTCAAGCAGATCGCGGGGGATCCCCTCGCCGTTATCCCGGATGTGGATTTTGATTTGGTGGTCTTCGTCCAAGATCCAGATCTTCAGTTCGCCTTTCGCCAAGGTCTCATGCAATCCGTGTTCAAACGCGTTTTCCACCAACGGCTGGATCGTGAATTTGGGGATCATGACCCCCATCGCCGCCTCGTCGACCTCCACGCTCGTATCGATCCGATCGCCGAAACGCAGGTTTTGGATATACAGGTAATTCTTGATGTGTTTGACTTCATCCCCGACACTCACCAGGTCGCTGCCCCCGCTGATACTATAGCGGAATAGGTCGGCGATGATGTTGGTGATATGGTAGATCTCGTCGACATTGTGGGAAAGCGCGATGCCGCCGACCATTTGCAGGATATTGTAGAGGAAATGCGGGTTGATTTGAGCCTGCAGTGCCTTTAGTTGAGCATTTTTCAGTTCGATTTCGCGTTTATACTCTTGGTCGATCAAGTTTCTCGTCCTCAGCATCAGTACGTTATATCCCGTCTCCAACAAACCGATTTCGTTTTGCTCGTCGACTTCTCTCAATTTGAAGGCCTCGATATCGACGCTTTTCATCGTGTTGGCCAAGGAAATGATCGGTTTGGTGATGCGTGTCGAGAAGACATAGGAAAGGACGATGGCCAATCCCACGAAGAGGATGGAGATCGCCAGTCCGCCCAACAAGATCGAACTGGACCCGGTATCCACCACGGACATCGGTACGACCTTGATGATCTTCAGGGCGCCGCTACGTACGGATGTGGTGAAAACGAATCGCTGGTCGATCGTCTGCATTTCCTTTTCGAAGCTGATTTTCGTGAAATCAAGTTCGACCGGATTCCCTCTTTGTAGAAGAATCTGGTTTTGTGAATCCACCAGGATAATCGAACTCTTCTCATCGATCTGCAGGATGTTGAGGAGTTGCGAGGTGACGCTTTCCCTTAACCGGATCGAGAGGTAACCGACCGTCACCCGGTCTTCGAACCGTTTGACGGCACGACGGATGACGATGGATCCATCCATCCCTTCGAAATACATGTTCGCATCTTCCCAAGGCAACGACTCGGCATTGAGCGCAGAAACACGTTGGATCGAGTTGTCGATGGAAAAGGTCTTAAGCCCCGCCTTCGTCCCGACGGAAAGGTTGTCGATAAACAAAGCATTCGAATAGTAAAACACATTCAACAGGTCGCGCATGTAGTTATAGGATTCAAGTTGCGTTTCCACATCTTCGTCGTCGCTGATTTCCAGATTCTCCATCAGATCGGGATAGATCTGGATCGTGTTGAAGATCGAATCGGCGCGCAAGTACAGATCGTCGATGAACTGGTTGGTCCATTCCATCTGGAAGCGGTTGGAATCGACGATCTCGTCTTTCAAGGTATTCTGAAGCGTGAAGATGGTAAACGACACGATCGCCAAGGTCGGCAGGATCGTGAAGATACTGATCAATATGGCTAACCGGACACGAATACTCAGGGTTCGTTTCATGTCGACCTCGCTTTACTTCTTTGATTCAGATTATATCATGAACCGTTCTCGGGGTGGATTCGACTTCGGATGGACTCGACGTAAAGACCTTCGGATTCCCGAAGGTCTAGAAGAATTCTTTGATCCCTTTGTTTAATTCAAGGTGGTTGTATAAGGCACCGATCAAGTTGGAATCATTGGCGAACGCACACCGTTCGATCCGGGGTCGGATGATGGGCATCTGTTCGAAGGCCGTGATGTCGAAGAGTCGGTTCACTTTGCGTCGGATGGTTTCGATCAGCACATCCTGGGCGCTGATCCCTCCGCCGATACTGAACTTTTCCACATCCAGGATGCATTGGATCGAGAAGATTCCGTTCGCCAAGGTTTCGCAAAACCTTTCGACCGTATTGATCGCGTCCTCATCCTGGGCATGATAGGCCTCAAACAATTTCCGGCCGTTGATTTCGTGGATATCCATGTGTTTCTTATCCGCGAAAGGTTGGAGTAATCCCGTGTTTCCGTTGAGTTCCCACCAACTATGCGGCTTCTCATCAAACGTAACTAAGTTGTTTAACAGACTGGAGAACTCCCCGGCGGCGTAGTTCATCCCGCGATGGAGTTTGTGGTCGATGATGACGCCGCCTCCGATGCCCGTCCCCAAGAGGATGATGACACCGTTTTTCACATCTTTCATGCTTCCCATCCAAAGCTCCGCCAAGGTCGCACATTTTCCGTCGTTCTCAAAACTCATCGGAACGGGAACGCGTTTCGAAAGCAGGTCGCGCATCGGACAATCGACGATGTATTTCAACGCCCCGCCCGAATACATGTGACCGCGTTCCACATCGATGACCCCGGGGACGCTAAAGGCGATCCCGCTGATTCTCTTCGCATACTTATCATACAGGCGACCGATCGTTTCGATGAAATTCTCCAAGGTGTCACGGGGGACGGGAACTTCGCCTTTTTCATGGATGACCGTTTTCTCATCCATTAATGCATACTTGATCATTGTACCGCCGACATCGACGGTTAAATATTGTTTCATAAAAGCCTCCCCTTGCACTTTCATTTTATCATAGAAAACGTTTTCATAAAGGTATTTTCCATTTTTTGAGAGTTCTTGATCGTTTTTTCCCCAAATTAACCTTCGGCTTAGTAAATCTTGCGTTTCCATGTCCCAACAATCCCCTTCTGTTTTCTCAAGACATTGCGTAGAGAGAATGGTAAAATGGTGAAAGTGAAGAGAGGGGTTAAGTTATGCGTATCCAAGCGATCCAACAAAGCATGGCCGAACTGGGTGTCCGTCGATTTCTGATTAGCGACCCGAAGGCTATCGAGTATGTATTAGGGAAACGTTTCCATGTTTCCGAGCGTTTTCTGGCGTGCTTGTTTCAAGACGAAGAGGTTGTTTTATTTCTGAATCGCTTGTTCCCTTACGAGAACGAAGCGATCGAAATCGTCCGTTTCCATGATATCGACGATCCGACGTTGCTTCTTACTCAACGGTTGAACGGACCTGATCTCTCGATCGATCGTCAGTTCGCCTCCGGCTTCCTACTCAAATGTTTGAAGCATCGTCCCGATTTGAACGTTAGCGACGGCTCGTTCATCGTGGATCGGATCCGTGCCAGGAAATCGAAGGATGAACAAGCCAAAATGCTTCTCGCCAGTCAAATCAACGATGCGGTGATGGGGGAAGTGGTCGATCGTCTGAGGGTCGGTGTGAGCGAAGTCGATATCGCGGCGTTCATCCGCCGGCGTTTCGACGAGCTTGCGGATGGGGTAAGCTTCGATCCGATCGTCGCCTTCGGAAGTTCGACGGCCGATCCGCACGCCCAATGCCAAGATCGAAAACTTGAAGAAGGCATGCCGATCATCATCGACATGGGGTGCATCAAGGACGGGTATTGCAGCGACATGACCCGTAGTTTCTCGCTGAAGAAACCATGGAATCAGGAAATCTACGATACGGTCAAGGAAGCCAACCTAGCGGGGATCATGGCCGTAAAACCCGGTGTGAGACTCTCGGAAATCGACTACGCCGCACGGAAGGTCATCGAAGAAAAAGGGTATGGAGCCTGTTTCATCCATCGTCTTGGCCACGGGATCGGAACGGATGTCCACGAGCCCTTCGATGTCAGCGGCGTCAGCGATGTCGTCGCCTTCGAAGGCATGGTCTTCTCGATCGAACCCGGCATCTATCTCGAAGGTCAAGGCGGTGTCCGCATCGAAGATCTCGTATTGGTCACCGAAGACGGTTGTGACGTCCTGAATGCCTATCCTAAATCCAACGAGGTTCTCCCATGATCGAAACCGTCTTGTCGGTCTATCTCCTATTATCGATCATCGGGTTCATCTTGGTATATGTGGACAAACGAAAAGCGATCCGCCATGATTGGCGGATCCCTGAAAAGACCTTCTTCCTTTTAGGTTTGATCGGCGGTGCGACCGGAATTTGGGCTGGAATGTTTCGTTTCCATCACAAGACAAGAAAGACGAAGTTCGTCGCGATCTTGTTGGCGGATTTGATCTTTAATGTTCTCTTTCTCTATCTTCTCTAAAAATCCCCGTTGCGGGGATTTTTCTATCTTCCATTTTCAAACCGGGTTTGATAGGCTTCGATTTCTTCCGGTTTCAAGGTCCGCAAGCGAAGCACATGGAAACTGGTCGCACTCCCGACCACGGTTAGTCCGCCGATCGCCCAAGGATTTCTCAACCATAACATCGTCGCGATCAACGATAGCCAAAGTAAAAGGGTCGCACTGATTTTCATCCGTAACGGAATCGCTTTATAGTGGAGATAGTAGTAGATGTAGCTCCCTAAGATCCGATGTTCGACCAACCAGGTATACAGGCGTATCGAACTTCGCATGTAGCAGTAGGCGCTCAGAAGCAGGAGCGGGGTGGTCGGAAGTAGGGGGATGAAAATCCCGATGATCCCCAGACCCAACGAGACCGTTCCGATCGACATAAGTAGAATTCGGATGATCGGACTTTGTTTCATATCTTACCTCCTTGATTCGCCTATTCTACCATAATGCGATGTAATCATGGCTGATTACGATACGAAAAAATCCCCCATCGTTGGATGGAGGATCGACTTAATCATTGAAATATGCGGTTAGGAAGTCGTGGTTCGACTTCAGGACGTCGTTGGCTTCCGTCGTGGAATCATACCAGAACTCGGCGACATACATCCGTACACCCAAATCCATGCATGTCTTAAGGGCGTTCTTGAAATCCACATGCCCTTTTCCAAACGGAATTTCGCGATACTTCCCGACGACCGTCTCTTTGATGTGGACGGCGACGATCCGGCCTTGACCGGAATGCAGGTCGTCGACCAGTTCGGTGCGGTAGAGTTTCGCGGCGTTGGTGCAGTTCCCTAGATCGGGATAGACGTTGAGGTAGGGTGAATCGACCGCACGGACGACCGCCATCGCTTTGGAGACCGTATCCATGAAGGGGGTTTCCATCGTTTCAAAACCTAACAAAACGCCATGTCTGGCTGCGATCGCCACGCATTTCTTCAGGTTTTCCAAGAAACGCTTGCGCGTAATCGGGCTTGAGTCTTCATAATACACATCATATCCGGCCAGTTGGATGATGCGGATGCCGAGGCATTCCGCCAGTTTCACGGCTTTTGTGAAGATGTCCAACGAACGGATCACCGTTTCCGGATGTTCGCTGCCCAAAGGATACTTGCGATGTCCGCTCAAACACATCGTACGGATCGGCATCCCCGTCAACTTGACGGCGTTGAGGACGGTCGAGGCGAAATTGGAGTCGTCCAAACGCGCCAGTTTCTCGTCGGTCTCGTCGATGCTGATTTCGATGAAATCATAACCGGCGTCTTTCGCTGCGACGCATTTATTGACCCATGTCCAGTTGGAGGGCATGGCTTTTTCATAACATCCCAGTCGAACGTCACTTCTGGCCATAGTACGCCCCCGGACCATGTTTACGAAGATAATGTTTCTTCAACAGTTCTTCCTGCATCGATCCGATGTTCGGGTTCAGCATCAAATCATGCCACGCCATCATCGCGACCTCTTCCAACACGACGGCGTTGTGAACCGCTTCTTCCGGGCTTTTCCCCCAGGTGAAGGGTCCGTGCGACGCCACCAAGACGGCGGGTACGCTCATGAGGTCGATCTTACGGTCGCGATAGGTTTCAAGGATGACTTTCCCGGTCTCCAATTCATAATCCGAAGCGATTTCTTCCGGTGTCAAAACCCGTGTGCACGGGATGGATCCGAAGAAGTAATCCGCATGCGTCGTCCCCAACGCGGGGACGTCGATCTTCGCTTGGGCGAACAAGGTCGCCCAACGGGAATGGGTATGGACGATCCCGCGGACACGGGAGTCGTTACGGTAAATCGCAAGATGGGTCGGAGTATCGCTGGACGGTTTGTATTTCCCCTCGACGATCTTCCCTTGAAGATCGACGACGACGATATCCTCCGCGGTCATGGAATCATAGTCGACGCCGGAGGGTTTGATGGCGACGACGCCCAGTTCAGGGTCGTATTCGCTCACGTTCCCCCAAGTGAACGTGATCAAGCCGTATTTAGGTAACTGGAGGTTGGCGTGCAGAACACGCTCTTTCAGTGCCGTGTACATGTTAGCCCTTCGTGGTGAAGACAGCCGCTTCCCCTTGTTCCCGGTTACATACCAGGATATGGTCGCCGTGCTGACGATTCACAACGAAAATATTCGATGGACCGAAGCCCGTTTCAAGGACCGTGGTGACGAAGCCTTTGGTTTCATCATAGCGGATCATGAAGAGTTCTTTGTTTAGCCGGCGTGCCGCACCCAAAAGGGTCGGGACCCCGTTCAGTTTTCCACCCCAAACGACGTGGGCGAAATCCAATTCACCGGGATAGCGGTAGACTTCGACGTATTCTTTCCCGATGAGCTTATTGACGACATAGGCGTTGCCATGGAAAGGTTCGATCGTGATGAATTCATCCACGCCGTCCCCGTCGATATCGAAGACGCTGATGTCGCTGACGCGACGGTCCATCAGTTGGGTGACGTTCCAGTCAAGATCGCCTTCTCCCGGAGGAACCAGGGCGAATACCCCTTCGTCCGCCGTGAAGAAACCGGCGACCTTTCCTTCCCACTTACCGCGTGAATACCCATGATGGCGGGTTAGTTTGTCTTTGACGGACTTGAGTTCCATCGGTTGCGTCCAATGGTCGGGCAGAATGCCGACCAGGATTTTCCCGGGATCGGACCAATCGTCGCGATCCTGTTTACTCGTACAAAGCGAACCGGCGACGAAATACGTGACGCCGTCGCGGTGAAGCAGGTCGAAGCGATGGACATAGGGAAGATCGATGAACGGATGGATGACCCAGGTTTCATCGACGTACTCGGCCCATACGATTTTCGCGTTGGGGGCGTTGAAGGTCGGGAAGAACTCCTGCACGGCGAGGAACTGGTTGGGTTTCCCAGGGATCGGTACGATGGACATCGTCCCCCCCGGTCCTTCCCACACGGTGCCGTTCAGTTTAAAATCATCGCTAAAATCCAAACAAACCCCTTTGTCTTCGGTCGCAAAGAGATAATGCCACTTCCCGTCGATCTGCATCGCGGAAGTGCTGTAACATTTGAAAATGTCGGCGCAATGGTGCTTCATGTATTCCATGGTTTTCCTCCTGTGAAAAACGGATCAAAAATTGATCCGTCGGGTTTAGGCAAACGAGCTCTTCAAATCATCGATCGATTTCGCGGCGATGAGTTTCGCAACGTTCGCTTCATCCGAAAGCATATCGACAAGCTTGACGAGATTGGCCAGGTGTTCATCCGGGTCTTTCGCCGCGAGGACGAAGAAGAGACGGGCGTCCTTCTCGGGATTGCCCGGTTCAAACGAAACCGCTTGTTCGACCTTCATGAAACAAATCGCACTGCGGTTGACCCCCGGTCCTCCGGCTAAGGAGTGCGGGATCGCGATATCGGGGGCGATGACGATGTACGGGCCGTGCGTTTCGACGCATTTGATGACATCGGCGACATATTGTTCGGTGATCGATCCGTCCGCCACCAAAGGGGTGCAGGATTCGGCGACCGCGCTGCGCCAATCCGGGAAAGACTCACGGAAGATGACGCGATTCAGTTCAATCAGTTCATGGATCATGGTTGGATCCTAGAGGAACGAAACATACGGGATGTTCGGTTCGTTGGCGAACGCGTCGGCGAAGCCGCGCGGATGGTGGTAGGCACGTTTGGCCTTATCATCGGGGAAGATGAACTTTCCGCCGACTTCCCAGATGAAGGGCAGGAATTTGTATTGAAGGCGGTATTTACGCATTTCGAAAAGCATGTCGATTTCGCGCGGGTCGGCCATCATGTTCGTCCAAACATCGTGATGGAACGGGATGATGACTTGCGTGTTGAGCGCTTCGCCCATACGCAGGATATCGCTGGAAGTCATCTTGTCGGTCAAACCGATCGGGTTTTCCCCATAGGATCCCAGTGCGACATCGATCTTGTTTTCTTTGCCGTGTTTGGCATAGTAGTTGGAATAATGGGAGTCGCCGCTATGATAGAGGTTTCCACCCGGGGTTTTGATCAGGTAGTTGACGGCACGCAGATCCATGTCGCTCGGGCAGGTGCCCCAGAGATTGTCCACGGTCGGCGTCGTGATCAACACGGTACGGTCGAAAGAGTCCAAGACAAGGATTTCCATGTCTTTGATTTTGACGACGTCGCCCGGTTTGACGACTTTACAACGATCCGCGGGGACGCCCCATTTCGTCCAGACATCGACGCAGAATTGCGGACCGATGAAAGGTACGGAAGGATCGCAGTTCTTCAATACGGCCGCCGCGAAGGTGATGTCGATATGGTCGTTATGATAGTGGGTGGAGAGAACGGCGTCGATTTTTTTGACGCCAAACGGATCAAGGACGAACGGCGCGGCGCGCAAATTCGGTTGAAGGTCGCGTCCTCCGGTCATTCTTGCCATTTGATGGGTCGGATCCATCTGCTTAACTTTTTTGGTACGTTTCCCGTTTCCGGTCCAGAAGTCGATGGCGATGTTCGCATCGCCGGGTGTTTTGACCCAGATGCCGGTGCATCCCAGCCACCACATCGCAAACGTACCCGGTTGGACAACTTCTTCGTCGATTTCTTCGTTCAGCCATGTGCCCCATTCAGGGAATGTACTGAGCACCCACGATTCGCGGGTGACTTCGTCGATTTTACTCATGATCGTGTTCCTCCGTCTTGATCTACATCCATATCATAGAGCAACAAAAAACGTAAATCAAGTATTTAATGATTTTTTTGTATAATATTTATGATTTATTTGTGAAGTTAACCC
>Ga0154525_112_pt1 | contig 53466 bp, 59 predicted proteins | sample RifGroE2_FD_105668 | JGI IMG/M metagenome (GOLD analysis project Ga0154525, IMG submission 105668) | Firmicutes bacterium GWE2_51_13
ATAAAAGATATAAGGAGAGAAAAATCGAAGAAACAAGCATATTTGGTACTGAGATAGTGTAAGTTCAAGACTCTACAAGAATTAGACTCTTCCACAGTCAATACAATCTCCTATGCTTATGGAGATGCGAACTGGAAAGACCTGATGACTTCCTTTGACGGGAAGGCAATCACCTACGACGCCATCGGCAATCCGCTGACCTATGACGGAGGCACCTTCGCCTGGGAAGGACGCAAACTCACTTCCTTCAACAAGACCGGACTAGCGATTTCCTACACCTACAACGAAAACGGCATTCGCACCTCCAAGACCGTCAACATCGGTACCGATGTCACCACCAACTATCGCTTATCCGGCGACAGAGTCACCTTTGAGCAAACTGGAGCGGATACGATCTATTATGTCTATGACACCAAGGGTCAATTGATCTCGATGATTCTGAACAACGTGGAATATGCTTATCTCCGCAATGCGCAGAATGATATCATCGGCTTGATCAACAGCGCTGGTGTTCAGGTTGTCAAATACAAGTACTCCACCTGGGGCGAAGTGACCTTAGTCGAAGACACATCGACAGTAAGTCTTGGGACGAAGAATCCTTACCTCTATCGTGGATACCGCTACGATTCGGAAACCGGACTCTACTACCTTCAAAGCCGCTACTACAACCCACAATGGGGGAGATTCTTGAATGCGGATGTCTATATTACAACTGCTGATGGAATTAATGGCGGTAATATGTTTAGTTATTCAGCGAACAATCCAATAAAGAATAGTGACCCTACTGGTAGGATTTTAATTACTACAATAATTCTCATTGCGTCAATCAGTGTTGGAGTGATTGCTTTTGCATATAAGGCAAATGAAAGTTATAAAGCATCAGAAGGACAGAGCATTGATTTGCTGAACTCAGTAGTTTATGGTCTAAGTTGGGGGCTCTCTATATATTCACTTGGAATGACTGCATATGGAGCCTACTGTGATTATTCTTATATGACTGGTCAAACTCCTGTTACATCGATTGGATCTGGACAACCGTCAAGTACAATTAGTCCTCCTTACTCAAATTTGAAAGACCCAGCTAATGTGGCACCTGGGAAAGATTTTACACAAAGTCAAAAAAATCAAATAATTAATCAGAATATGGAAAATAATGGAGGTACCGTAAAGTCCGATCTGTCAGGAATTGATTTAATTAAGCCCGAAAAAAGTATTAGTGGAGTTACACCATCACCATTTGAATATCAAGTGGACCACATTATTCCAAAAAATCTGGGTGGTACAAATAGTTTCGTGAATGCTCAGGTCCTTTCAAGACAAGAAAACAGAATAAAGTGGGATAAGTAATTGAATGTAATGAAATACATTCGGAATACCTAAGGGAGATCACCTATGAATGAAGCTAGTATGAATTTCGAATTTTCATCGATTCCAGTTGAGCTTATATGGAGAAACTGTATTCTTGATACAGTAGTGCATGCACTACAGAATTGCATTTATCCATATTTTGATTATGAAAAGTCGTGGAGCAACTCTAATTTCTCAATAAACAACAGTGAAGGCGTTCGTGCAACAATTACTTTCTATAATAATGTTGTATTGATTGGGATTAGAGACGAAAGTTTGGAAAACCATTTCGGTTTTTCAGATGATAATGATTTAGTCCGTAATGCACCTGATATGATAAAAAGAATAGCAAACGATTACACGCTTCAATATTTATTAGTCGATGAGAATAACAAAACCCTTCCCGCAATCACTGCTTTTCTCTGGATTACTGATGCAAAAGCGGTTTCAAAGCAAAAGTTATCTGATCTACTTGTATCTGGTTATAAATCTATCTCATATATTTTTTTATCAATTGATGAGCTTATTGAATATTGGAGGGAAAGATACGAATTTAGTGATAAACAAATAGATTTGGTGTTTGAAATATATGACATTTTCATGAGAAAGCCAAACTTAACTGTCAGTTTCAGTAGTGTTTTGATACAAAATAAATTTGGATATGTTGTCACAAAAGAGTGTAAAGAAACATTTAGCGAAATTGGTATTTTACTGGAGTAATTTTTTCCATAAACGTTTTCATTTTTTTATAGAGCGTTTTAGTATGTTTCATTAGATTGAGACAATCTTGGAGTCATTTGTTCTGTTGTTATCTATAAAATCATGAAAAGTCTGTGACCATACATTTGACCATACAATATGTTAAAAATGGGAAAAACACTGCTTTGAAATGAACGAATATGCATTGAAATGGGGCTATTGGAGAATCGGGAAAGGTTTAATTCAATTCCTGTTGTCGGCACCATGAGTTAACGCTAGTATATGGGATCGCGTGGTTTTGAAAAAGCGCTCTATAAGATATCGTGTGGGAAAGAGAGAAGGAAATTCAGAATTCCTTCTCTTTTTTTTGGTTATTTTGCTTTGTTTATCAGAAGAAAGACGGCTAGAAATTGCATAGTATATTTTAGGATTCAGAGCGTAGAGGACACGTTTCCGAAAGCGGGTGATGTTTTACGAGCCACGAATCAACGCAATATAGATGCGTAATTGACTATTCACATTTTCATCCAAAGCGTTGGATTGTTTACGATCATTATGAAGCCTTTGAAAAGAGTTGATGATTTCTTCTCGCCAATGAATAAGCATGCGAGTGAATTCATCATATGCAACGACACCCGAAGTTTGAAACCGATGAATCAACTGATCTAGCCAAGAACCGGCGCTCTCATAGGTCGCGGTATCATTAAAGAATTGATGCGCTGTTTTAAGGTTATAGGCATCGAGAAGTTTATCTGAAATACTGAAGATCATCTCGAGTAACTGTCGTTTATTGAGTCTACGCAGAAAGCGTAGATTATATGTTGGAATAGGTTTATTTTTGTAGAGTCACAATATTAAAGTATCTTGTACAAAAGTAGAACTCAATGCCGAGCAGTAACAATAGGAATAGAGTATCTTCTTATTGCTTTACTGATCGATCTTATAAATCATGATATCGAAGGCATTGCGGTCACCGGGATAAATGGCGAAACTGAGTTCCAGCACTTGGTCGTCTTGATCCGTCGAAATCGTTTGGACGTAATGGACGGCGCTACCTTTGGCAATATGAAGTAACACTGCATCTTCATCCTTCACGATCATCGCATCGACGCTACGGCGTGCCAGCGCGATGTATCGGTTGAACTTCGTCTCCAACATCGTATAGAGCGGCATCCCTTCGAAATCTTCTTCCGCAATCCCGGGATAGAAGGACAAAGGGAGATAGGTATCGACCAGACACATGGGGAGTCCGTCGCCTTTATGCAAGAGACGAAGATGATAGACCTCGTCGTCTTTGGTGAGGTTCAACGCTTCGTAGATCTTCTTATCGTAATTCTTCTTCCCCTTCTTCAATACAAGGGTCTCGGGGGTCATTCCGACCCGATGCATCTCGTCGTCGAAGGTGGACAACTCATGGAAGAAATGGCTTTTGACTTCCTTCTCGCGGATGAAGGTCCCTCTGCCTTTGACGCGTGTGACCACGCCGTCGTTGATCAACTCCGCATAGGCTTGACGGATGACGGGGCGTGAAATCCCGAAATAGTCGCACAGTTCTTCTTCGGTCGGAAGTTTGTCCCCCGGATTCAAGATCCCTTGTTTGATCGCCGCGACGATGCTTTCCTTCAGTTGGGCATAGAGCGGAGTGGATTTAAAACGATTGATCGAAATGTAGTTCATGAGATCACACCCTTTCCCGACGTACGACCACATCGTACTGATTGCGCTCACCCGGGAACGAAGCGATCGAATATTCCATCAAACGATTGCTTGTATCGTAGGTAAAGGATTGGACGCGATGGACGGCCGACCGCTTTTCCACATCCAGCAACACCGCGTCAGCGTCGCTGACCAACTGCGCGTTATAGACGTTGTAGGTCTTATAGACCGGACGATGGTACTTGTATTCAAACACCTTGAATAATGAATTGGTGGCGAAGTCATACTTCTCCAAGCCCGGGAATTGTTTCAGATCGATGTAGGAATCTTCCAGATAGACGGCGACATTGTCCGCATAACGCAAACGTTTGAAATGAAGACAGGAATCGCCTTCCTTCAATTCAAGATGGGGGAACACATGCGCTTCGTTGTGGATGACTTCCACGACCAAGACTTTCGTATGCGGCGTTTTGCCATGGCGTTCCATTTCGCCGGTGAAGTTATACAGTTCGCTGGTCAGGTTGCGGCGCATTTCCTGCTTGGTCACAAATGTCCCTTTCCCCTTCATGCGGACGATGCATCCCTGCGCCAAGAGATCCGAATACGCCTGCCGGACCACCGGCCGGCTAATGTGGTAGGTGCTGCACAATTCATCTTCCGTCGGAAGTTTCTCGCGGTTTTTCAATGTGCCGTCGTCGATCGCCGTGCGGATGCTGTCGCGAAGCTGGATGTACAGCGGGATGCTGGAAAACTTATTGATCGAAATATAACGCATGATACGACCCCCTTATTCAACCTAATGATAGTATATCATAATGTATCATCACCTAAAGACAAAGAAAGGGTATTGTTGTGTGCTAAAGGGTGGGGATGGTTTCCTTTTGAAGAGCGATCAGAAAGAGCGGGACAAGCAAACTTGCCCCCAAGGCGTAAAGACTTCCCGTGATCGTGATCTGGCGTGCGAGTTGCCCGACGATCGCAGGCGCAAGGACCCCCGAGAGGTTCCCGTAGATCGCGACGCCCCACATCTGTCCCGAGATTTTCTGCCGGTCGTCACTCACCGCGTAGATGATCTGTTTACTGCATACCATGATCAAAGGGAACGTGAAGACTTGGATGAGGGTGCCCGCAAGCATCACGCCGATCGAGGTGGAAGCGGCGAAGTACGCCATTTTCAGCGCCAAGGCGACGATCGAGACGACAAGGATGTTCTTTGCGGAGAAGCGGCGGACAAGCCGTCCGCCTAGGAAAAACAAGGGAAGTTCAAACGCCGCCTGAAGGCTATAATACAGGGCGACTTGCCCCGGCTTCGCACCCAGCGAAAGCATCTTCAAGGTGATCGTCATGTCTTCCACGCCGACCACGAAGAACACGAAGAAGAATACCACCAGCCATGTCACGTAGCGTTTACGAAACAAGGATTTCAGGTTCGGTTTCTCACGGACTTCTTCCACCGGTCGCTTCACATCCGGAAGCCTCACCAACATCACGGTCAACGCGCTTCCCAAGACGAAACATACCGGCAGGATGGCGATGAATCCGTATCTCTCCACAAAGACGACCAGGACCCCCAATCCGATCGAGAAGCCCAACGCGCCGAAAGCGCGGATCGATCCGTAGTTGCGACGGATCGATTCCCCCGATTCAAGCGCCCACGAATCAAGCAGACTCGAAACAAGGCGGGAACACGCGCTCATCGCGATCCCACTCAGATAGACAAGCAGGGAAGCGGAGGAAGAGAAGTAAAATAAGGAAATCGAAAAAAGACCGAATCCCAAGGAAACGATCGCGAACGGTTTGATGCTGCGGTAATGGTCGCATAGGCGGCCAAGGATGAACTGGAAAAGGATGCCGCTGATCGCGCCCAATGAAAACAAGAGGCCGATCTGGGCGCTGCTATACCCCAACGAAGTCAGAAAAGGCGTCATCATCCCGCTGGGAAGGGAAGAAAACATGAAAAAAAGAAGGAAGACGATGAGGAAAGAAACAAAAGATTGTTTTGGATTCATGGGCTAAAACAGTCGGCAGAATTTCCGCATCAGTTCAAGGTTGTAGTCATCCGCGTTGTCCAGGTTCGAACTACGGAAAACGGGGACGTCGAGTCCCAAGGTTTTGATTTTCGACGCGATCAAGATGCTGAGGGATTGGGCGAGGAAAGATCCGATGATCGTGGAACTTGAACCCATCATGATGCCCTCCCCGATATCGTACCCCGCATCCCCCCAAGCCCCGCAATTGTCGATGACAAGGTCGGCGAACGCGTGGAGGTTCTTCCCTGAAGGATGACGCGATGTGATCTGGCTCGACTGGGCAAGGTTGGTAAATACGATGACGGTGAGTCCGGCTTCCTTGGCGAGTTTCGCAAGCTCGACCGGCATCGCGTTGCGCCCCGAATTGCTAGCCATGAGAAGGACATCCCCGGCTTCGAAATGATACAAGTCGAAGTAGACTTTCGCCATCCCCAAGGTCCGCTCGATCATCGTGGACTTCATCGGATGGTCACTCAAGGTCAACTCGTTCTGCAGGACGGGGGTGACATAGGCCAAGCCTCCGGCACGCGCATAGAACTCTTCGGCGATCATGTGGGAATGGCCGCTACCGAAAACAAGAAACCGCTTCTGATTGAGGAAGGCGTTCACGATGAGATCGCTCGCACGATCGACGGCGTCGGCTTGCGTGAGGCTGAATCGTTCAAACAAGGTTTGGATCTGCGCGGCATAATCCAAGAATACGGGGTTCATGTGGGTCATCGGGTTTCCTCCAAGGGTAACTTACAATATCATTATATTATGACAAATTCGGACTGTCCATCAGAACCACGGAATGTCGCCGACAATCCATCGAAACATGATTGTTTGTGTATTGTTTTCACAAGATGTTCATGCCATAATAGGACCATTCCTACCAAAGAAGCGTAGGGTCGTACAAGCGGGGATAGCCCGTAGGTACCAAGGAGGAAAATGCAGGCATTTTTGAAGAGGAAGAACATTGTCATCAGTTTCCAGAAGTACGGCATCGAAGCGATGTCCGCCATGGCGTTGGGCTTGTTTTCTTCCCTGATCGTCGGTTTGATTCTAAAGACCGCCGGTCAACAGTCCGTATTGTGGTTCGGTGAGAACCCGATTTCCACCCATCTGATTACACTGGGTACGTTCGCGATGACGTACATGGGCGCAGCCATCGGGGTTGCGGTCGCACATCGCCTGCAGGCGCCACCCTTGGTTCTGTTTGCTTCCGTCGTCACAGGGGCGATGGGTGCGACATCCGGCGGTCCGGCCGGGGCGTTTATCGCCGCTCTGCTCGCCTGTGAATTCGGTAAAGCCGTCTCCAAAGAAACCAAACTCGACATCATCGTCACACCGCTTGTCACCTTGACCGTCGGTTATCTCATTTCGCTCTCCGTCTCGCCGCTCATCGGTCAACTGATGACCTTCCTGGGTCAAATCATCGTGACCGCGACCGACTATCAACCCTTCTTCATGGGGATCATCGTCTCGGTGGTCATGGGACTGGTCCTGACCGCTCCGATTTCTTCCGCGGCGTTGGCGATCATGCTGAATCTGTCGGGGATCGCCGCAGGGGCCGCCACCGTCGGTTGCGCCGCCCAGATGATCGGATTCGCCGTGATGAGCTATAAAGAAAACAAAGTCAGCGGATTCTTCGCGCAAGGCTTGGGCACAAGCATGCTGCAGATTCCGAACATACTCAAAAACTGGTGGGTACTGATCCCGCCGACCCTCGCTTCCGCCATCACCGGACCGCTTGCCACCATGGTATTCAAGATGGACAACATCGCCGCCGGGGCGGGCATGGGGACCAGCGGATTGGTCGGGCCGATCACGACCTTACAGACGATGGGCTTTACCCCCGAGGTCTTCTTCGCGGTCGCGCTGCTCCATTTCATCCTTCCTGCGATCCTTACGTTGATCTTCGCCTATTTCCTGCGTAAACGTGGGAAAATCAAGGACGGGGATTTGAAACTCGACCTTCAGTAAGTTTTCTGATATTCTTTATCTATCGAGGTAGAGTGATGGGCAAAAAAGTTCGCATTCCATTTCATCTAAATGCGGAAGGTGTCGACACACTAACCGATCATGAAATCGTCGCGATTCTACAGGGTGCCGACCCGATGATCGGAGTAGGTGGAAGAAACCTGCTGGCTAAGGTATTGAAAGGTTCCAAATCAAAAGCCATCATCGATCACGAACTGAATTTTTGTTCTGTTTATGGCTTTTATCATGACAAAACATTGGAAGAAATCACGCATCGAATCGATAAAGCTATTTATTTAGGGTATCTTAAACTGGAATATCAGGGTAAGTTACCCGTTTTTGTTTTTACAGAGACGGGGTGGAACATTGTAAAGTCGGCGATGGTGTGCGAACTATATACAAAGATCACTGAAAGTATCCGGAATACCGATTTATTGTTTTGTGAACAATTAAAGGGTCGCAACCGAGAGATGATTCTACTGCTGATCGATAAATTGAAGAACGAAGCCGATGCATCGTTTGTGCCATTTCTCCAAATGTGGGAGAAAATAGAGTATAAGAAGATACGCGATGAAATCAAAGTGGTATTGGATACAATTCGGGAGAGAGGAAAAATCGATGCGACTTGACGAAATTAACGAATGGATCGACGCAACGATCATTTCTAGAGGAAAGAGTTATTTTAGGGAAGGCAGGGTGCTTTCTGTAAATGAAAAGGTTTCGAATCAATTCCAATGCCTTGTTGAAGGGACAAGAGATTATGTCGTTGAAGTAACTTTGGATGAAGATCAAGAAATCGAATATTCTGCATGCACTTGCCCATATGATCAAGGTGAATTTTGCAAGCACGAGGTAGCTGCTTTTTTGGCGATCGATGAATATCTATCCAAGAAAGATAAGCAGGAATTGGATCAAGACTGTGGATCGACGCATCGAAACCTCGATGATATTTTCAGAAGTATGAGCAAAGACGAGGTGGTCTCGTTGCTAAGAGAGATCGTAAAGAACGATGGGAAATTGAAACGCAGAATTATGGTGAAATTCGGAGACTTAAGAGATGAGGATTTACTTCGTCAAACAAGCAAGATGGTTCGAGAGAGCCTAGAAGAGTTTGTGGATACCTATGGATATACGACTGACGATTCCGACGAAATCTACTGTGACGGTGTTGATGAAGCCCTAAGCAAAGCACATGAGTATCTAGATGAAGGCAGGGTGATGCTATCGATTAAGATTTTGCTTGAAATCTATCGAGAAATGAACCGAATGATATCGTTCTACGGAATGTTCAATGATCGAGTGCTCAGTTCGAAATACCTAGAAACATCAGAGGATTTAAAGGTATGCTTTAGCCATCCCAAGCTCAGCGATGGTGAAAGAGACAATGTGTATGATTTGATCCTTCAGTGGATTGAGAAGTTCATACAGAATAGAGAATATCAGAGCGCCATTCACTTCATCGAGTTGGCAATCGAGGTAATGCGTCATCCGTATCAAAAAGAAGTTATGGATGAGCTTGTCGAATACTTCATTTGCGAACTTCAAGAAGAAGAACTTGAGTTTTTGTATCTGGAAAAACTTCGATTCTGTCAATACCGATACATCAAGAAAATAGCTGGGGAAAACTCGGCAGAGAGGTTCATGTATACTCAACTCGATCTTCCGATATTCCGGGAACTTGCGATCCAACAAGCGATGTCAATCTCGGATTATGAATCAGCAATAGCGCTTTGCATAGGGGGTGAAAGAATAAGTAAAGAAAATTCACTGAACGATGTCCGGTGGAAGAAAATGCGGGTTGAAATCTATGAGAAAATCAACGATCTACCAAGATTTCACGATCTTGCCATCGAGTTGATTCTAAGAGGGAATGAAGTGTATTACGATAAATTGAAAACTAAGTATGAAGATGAACAATGGCGAAAAGTCTATCCAAAATTGATAGCGAAGATTGAATCAGAAAATCGATACGGCTCTTGGGTATTTCTCAATTTATTGATAAAGGAACAAGAGAAAGAAAAAATTATAAATTTCTTAAGGCAAAACCCGAGATTCGCTCCTGATGTTTACAGACATGTTCTCCCCGAATTCAATCATGAAATGATCTCGATTTTTGAGGCTTATATTAAAGAGCAGGTCAAAATCTCGAGTACACGAGACCTTTACATAAAGTGTTGTGACTTGATCCGAACGATGGTTAGCATCGGTGGTAAGAACGAAGGTAAGGAAATGATTTTGTGGATTAGGGAGAATTTCCGTAGACGAAGCGCATTGTTGGAGGAAATATCGAAAATCGAGATTTTTTTGTGAACCGACACTACTTTAAACCAATGAATGGATGACAAAATGGGCATTTAAAAATCTTTCGCCGAATTATTGCGTAAATGTAAGCGCTATGATACTATGTAATTACAAGTTAATCAAACTGTTCAGAGACATCGAAACAAGGCAGTAATCATGTGGATACGTGGTTTTTGCCTTTTTTTTGTCGATGAAGGTTTGACTTCAAGGAGGAAGGGACTGAATGAGAAAGTTTACGGCCAAGCTTAAAGATCCGAAACGACTTTTCGTAGTTCTGTTGGCAACGGTTTTGTTGGCAAGTGTCTTCGCAAACCTCATGAATACCTCGTTCTACACGGTTTCCGTGAAACGTATCAGCTTCGATACGCCCAGCGGAACCCTCTCCGGCTTATTGTATCTGCCCAAGGATGCAAGCAAGGATGATCCTCGTCCGACGATCATCACGACCCACGGGTACCTGAATTCAGCTGAAATGCAGGATGCCCCGGCGATCGAAATGTCGCGCCGCGGGTATGTCGTTCTGGCCTTGGATATGTACGATCATGGACATTCGATCACCAAAGTCGAATTCGAAGCCGCCGGGGCGTTCTTTACGTTCTGGACGACGGCGATGTACGACGCGACGAAGTACATGTACGACCAAGACTATGTCTTGAAAGATCGCAACGGCAACGGGATCATCGCGGTCAGCGGTCACTCGATGGGCGGATTCGCCTCGTCGATGGCGGTCGTCGCCGATGAAATGCAGTTCGCGACCAGCGGTTTCCGCAGAATCCATGCGGATTTGACGGTCGGATCGGACTTCTCGCTTTCCGGTTATGCCGGGGTTACGGCGGAAGTCGCCTTGGCGATGGCCGGCCCGCGTATCTCGGGTAAGATCGCAGCCCACTTCGATGAATTCTTCTTCGACATGGCCGCATCCGCCGCAGGCAAGACGGTCATCTACAAAGACTACATCAAACAGGATGAAGGGAAAGCGTTCTTAGGCAATCCCGCCAATCCCGAACCCGGCGTCTTCTATAAAGTCGGGAACGCCCGTCGTGTCATCTACACCCCGTATGAAATCCATCCGTGGAACCACTTCTCCATCGGGACCACCGCGAACATCATCGATTTCTACGCCGAAGCGTTCGACGGATACAAATCACTGAATATTTCAACATTGGGATCTTCCAGCCAAATCTGGTGGTTGAAAGAAATGTTCGAATTCATCGCCTTGCTTGGCTTCTTCGCGATGTTGATGCCGTTGGCGTCGATTCTACTGGCGACGCCGGTCTTCGCATCCCTCAACCAACCGAGTGAAAAACTCGTTCCGGGACCCAAGAGCGCTACCTCGAAAGCCATTTTCTGGGTTGTTCTGCTTATCAGCGCCGCGTTCCCCGCCTATTTCTTCCCGGACATGATGGATAAACTCGCTCCGGGTCTATTGATTCTTCAACGTTTCGCCGAAGTCATGTTGGGTGTCGGTGCCATCATGTTGGTATTGACCCTGGTCCAGGACAAAGCGAAGAACACATCCCGGATCGTCGCGAGCGTGCTGACGCTCCTCACCGCCTTCGTCATGCGTTATTTCACCACCAACGCCGCCACCTTGTTTGTCTTGGGTAAAGTCTTCAACCAACCCACCACCAACCAAATCGTTTACTGGGCATTGATGAGCGGATTCTTCGGATTGATCGTCATGTCGGTCTTCCACTTCTTCGACAGAAGTCGCAACCCCGAATTCAAACTCAGCTCCTACGGTCTCAGCGCTTCGGTCAAGAACATCGTTCTCGCCCTGGTCCTCGCCGTCGTCTTGGTTCTGGTCGGCTATGCCGTGCTCTTCCTCGTCGATGCCGTTCTCGTCACCGACTTCCGTCTCTGGAGTTGGGCGGTCAAGACCTTCGATCTGACCCATCTGAGAACCCTCTTCAATTATGTTCCGTTCTTCTTCGTGTTCTACCTGATCAACAGCGTCGCCATCAACCTCAATTCCAACAACACCTACATGCATGGTTGGAAAGGCTACCTCGTCGGTATCCTGATGACGGTCGGCGGATTGATCGTCTACTTGGTTTATCATTATGGTTTGGTCTTCGCGACCGGTACGGCCGGGTATCCTGCGCAAGCCCTCAACAGCATCTTGTTGTTCGCCTTGATCCCGACCTTGATCGTCGCGGTCATCTTCGCCAAACGCCTCTATAAGAAGACCGGCAACGTCTATACCGCAGCGGTATTGAACGCCGTCCTGATGACCATGATCACGGTAGCGAATACGATCATGTACTTCAACGTCAAGTAATCACTCGATACAAGCCAATGAAAAAGACGGTAAGCGCGTTTGCGCCTACCGTCTTTTTTTTCTAGAGTTTCCGACGTCTGAAGACCATCATCGACGAGCCAAGCAAGAGGACGGTCAACCCCAAGGTAACCCCGACAGGTAAAGTCAGGTCTGAGATTTGCGACGCACCACTCAACAGAGCGGTGTTCAGCGAAGCAAGGGTGATCGGATTCAAGGCATGGAGTCGTGGGAAGATGTCGAGAAGAAGCAAAATCAGAAGCGATACGGCCGTAAGGGCTAAGCCGGCGAAATTGCCGGAGGTGAATGAACTGAAGAAGAGAAGGCTGGCGAGCAGGAAGAGTCCGAAAAGCCAAAGACAGAAGATCGAGAACAGAAGGTTGGGTTGTATCCCCGAACCAAACAGATAAGCGGTATAGCCGAAGGTCGTAATGAAGGATGCCAGCAGGGTAAGTGTCCAGAGAATCGAAGCGACGGTGAACTTGGCAAGGATCACCACGTGGCGCGACAATCCTTTGGTGACCATGTTGATGAGCGTCCCTTTCGTGATTTCAGTCGAAAGCATTCCGCCAAACACCAACAGAACGACAAGCAACCCCATTTGGGAAGTGTTCTTGAAGAACTGGGCATAGGCATCCAAAGCGGTGGGTTCGGGGATCGTGATGACGATGCCGTCCAAGGCGAGGGACTTGAAGATCTCGGGCATCAATTTCGCCGTGAGGGGACTCATCATCCCGAACAACAAGAACACGATCATCAGGATCAACACCTTATGGGTGCGAAGATTTTCCAGGACTTCTTTCTTACAAAACGCGATGTAGCTTCTCATTTGATGATCTCCATGAACAGACTCTCAAGGGTCGGTTCACCGACTTCAAACTTCAACAACATAAGTTTCGAGCGGGTCAGATGTTCAAGTAGTCGTTGGTTTCCATCGATCGTATCGCTCAGACGGACAAGCAAAGCACGGTTTTGAGTTTCAACGGACGATACGAACGGAAGATCGCTTAACGTGCGATGGAGTTCCTGAAGGTCGTGGGTGCTTTCGAATTCGAGCGTCACCGTATTCTCGCGATGACGGCTCTTGATGTCGCTAAGATCCCCCTCAAGCATCAGTTTTCCATCGTTCAGGATCCCGACCCGGTCGCAGATCCGCTCGACATCCGACAAGATGTGGGTGGAGAAGAGGACCGTGGTGTATTTCTTCGCCGCATGGAGGATCGACAGGATCTCACTCCGGCCGATCGGATCCAAGGCCGACGTCGGTTCGTCGCAGATCAACAGTTTCGGGGAATTCAACAGCGCCTGGGCGATCCCCAAGCGTTGTTTCATCCCGCGTGAATAAGTGGAAATCTTACGTTCCACCCCGCTTAGTCCGACCAGGTTCAGCAACTCACCGCTGCGCGCGCGGATTTGGGTGTGCGACAATCCTGTGATTTCCCCGCACAACGTCAGATATTCCTTGGCTTTCATGTAGCCGTAGAACTCAGGGACATCCGGCAGATAGCCGATATGCCGGTTGGTCGCGGTTTCCCCGAAGGTTACTTCCTCATCGCAGACACGGATCGTCCCCGAATCGCATTCCAACAAGCCCAGGATCATCTTCATGGTCGTGGTTTTCCCCGCCCCGTTCTTCCCTACGAAACCAAAGACGATGCCTTCTTCCACATCGAAACTGAGTCCGTCGATCACTTTCAGAGAACCAAAGCGCTTCGACACGTTTTTCAACGAAAGGACGTTCATGATTGGTCGCTACGTCCGATCGTGAAGTAGAGGATCGGACCGATGATTTGAACAAGAAGTACGACGAAGATCCAGATCGTCTTGTTACCGAACTTCACATCCGGGTGTTTCAAGAGATGGATCAAAGCGCTGAAGGCCAAGACAAGTTCTAGAAGGATGATCGGGATCAGAAAGGGGAGGTATTCGATGATTTTTTCCATGGGGTTCTCCTAAAGGGCGTCGAGGTCGCGGACGATCCGTTTAAACCGGTCGTTCTCCGCAAGACTCTCAAACGCGGGGTGTTTCAATAAATCCTTAAACGATTGTTTGATCGCTTGGTCGCTACGCGGGGCGAGACTTCCCAGATCCAAGGACTCGATGAGGGCTTGGATGTGGTCGAACTGCGCGTTGCCCTTCAATGTGAACGGAAACAATCCGGGTTCACAAGCGATGCGGGCATACCGTTCAAGGTGGTGCAAAGCCGGGTCGACCCTGTGTTGACTGAGATAGAGGGCGGCGGCGTTGACGTGGAACGGTAGGACGGAAGCAGGGTGGAGATGGTCGAGGTCGAAGATCTCGATTAATCGCTCGATGCTTTGCGACCATCGATCCAAAGTCTCGGGTTTTGTGGCATAGATCGCCATCAGCCCCGGCATCGCCCCGACGATGGATAACAGATCCGTGAAAATCGACCCTTGAAGCAAATTCAAGGCTTTCTCGTTCTCTTGCTTCATGAGATAGGCGTTGGCGAGCATGATGTCGGGGTTCAGTTTAATCTCGTCCGTATCTGCGAGCAGGTCGATGACTTCGTTGGGGTTCCCCGACATCATCCAACACGTCGCCTTAAACAGAGGGGTCTGCCTTAATATCCTAGGATCGTCGCAGTTTTGCTCGATCCGCTCGAAGAGGCGGAGAGCTTCCTGCAGAATCTCATTGCGTCGCTCGATCGACCCTGCGAGGTCGGCATGGTTCATCAGCAAGATCCCCAGATTCAGCAACAACGGCCAACAGGAATAGTACTTCTTCACAAGGGCGTTCAACTCGGTCAAGACCTCGTCGAAGGGTTCCTGTGCGAAACGCTCGGCAAGCGAACGATAGACTTTCCGTATTTCCTGCTTGGTCAGTTGCGGCTGATAATCGAACAACTCGTCGACGGTGATGTCGAAATAGGTCGCGATGACCGGCAACAAGGTGATGTCGGGATAACTTTGACCGCTTTCCCATTTGGAAACGGCAGGCTTGGAAACGCCCAGATGATCCGCCAGTTCTTCCTGGGTCAGTTTCAGTTCTTTGCGTTTCTCGATGATCTTGTTTCCGATCCGTATTTCTTTCATGGTTCCACCTCAGGTTTCATTATAGGTCGCGACATTGCTTGATACAACACACGCCTGGTTAAGTTAAGTATACAAAATTAACCCATGGTTAACAACACATCTTCATTGCGCTCAAGAAGATGAAATAACGGGGTGAAAAAGAGGTAATATCCAGCGAAATCGGGTAAGATTATCCATGTAAAGACGGGTGTTTCGATCCTGAATTTCGGTTCTTGCATATTCCCATTACCTATGATAAACTTAACACGCACTTACTTTGGATTCGCATGGAGTCCAAGGCGGAAGGAGATCCACCACCATGAAAAAAGGCATTCATCCCACCTACAACAAGGTTAAAGTTCACTGCACCACTTGCGGTAACGAATTCGATTCCGGCTCGGTTCTGAAAGAGATCCGCGTCGACACCTGCTCGAACTGCCATCCGTTCTATACCGGACGTCAACGTTTCGCCGCTGCGCAAGGACGTATCGAGAAGTTTAACCGTAAATACGGCACAAAACAAGACTAGTTCAACACAGCGAAGGAACAGGGAAGCCTGTTCCTTTTTATCGTGTTCGTCGACCGATTCAAGGGTTCGACCCCCGATAATTATGATAGAATAAGAACGTAAAAGAGGTGCCCCTATGATGTATCAATTGTATCGCCCGGGTTATATCGAAGTGATCTCGGGTTGCATGTTCGCCGGTAAAACCGAAGAGTTGATCCGCCGCATCAAAGTCCTGGAGTTCGCGAAAAAGAACATCCTGGTCTTCAAGCCCGCCATCGACAACCGGTACAGCGAGACCAAGGTCGTCTCCCACGGAGGTTCGTCCGTCGAGTCGATCATCATCAACGATCCCAAACAAATCCTGGACTATGTGAAAGACGATACCGATGTGGTGGCCGTCGATGAAGTCCAGTTCTTTTCGGAAGACATCGTCGCGGTCTGCGACTTGTTGGCGAAACAAGGGAAACGCGTGATGGTGGCCGGTTTGGACACCGATTTCCGCGGCGAACCCTTCGGCGTCATGCCGAAACTGATCACGACGGCGGAATTCGTCACGAAACTCACCGCGGTCTGCATGACCTGCGGCGCGCCGGCGACACGGACGCAACGCTTGGTGAACGGAGAACCTGCGAGTTATTTCGACCCGATCATCCTGGTCGGCGCGGCGGAGAGCTATGAAGCACGCTGCCGTCATTGCCATGTGGTCAAGAATAAGCCGCAGTTGGAACGGTAGATGACTTTACGCCATCTCGTTCAACCCTATCTCGGAACGAAAGATTTCTATAAAAAAGTCTTGTTGATCTCCCTACCCCTCGCCCTTCAGCAACTTCTTTCCTCGGCGATGGGGATCGTCGATACGATGTTGGTTTCCAGTATCGGGCAAGTGACCGCGGTCGGCACCGCCGCACAGATCGATACGATGGCGATCACCGTGGCCTTTGGCGCCGCTTCCGGCGCAGGGATCTTCATGACGCAGTTCTATGGCGCCCACGATGTCGACCGTCAACGCAAATCCTTCGGGTTGGGATTGGCGATGACCAGTCTGATCGCCCTTCTCTTCGCATTGGCCGCTTTCTTCTTCAGCGGCCCGTTGTTGCGTTTCTATCTCGACGACCCTCAAGTCCTGGCCTATTCAAGCCAATACCTCAGTGTCGCATTGTTCGGATATCTTCCGACCATCCTGATGATGACGTTCAGTTTCGCCTATCGTTCCATCCATAAGACGCATGTCCCCCTGATCATCGGCACATCCGCGATGGCACTGAAGATCTTCCTCAGCTATGTCTTGATCTTCGGAATGTTCGGGATGCCCGTTTTGGGCGTACGGGGCGCCGCCTTGGCGACCGTCATCTCGCAAACCCTCGGACTGATCACCTATATCGTCTATTCCTATCGAAGTAAACAACCGTTCATGGGGAGTCTTGGGAAAATGTTCGGGTTCAAGCGCGAATTCGCGTCTTCGATCCTGAAACGATCCTATCCTCTGATCGTCAACGAAGCGTTCTTCGCGCTGGGATCCACTTTATATATCCGCGCCTTCGGCAGCCTCGGCGCCCAGGCGATGGAAAGTTATTATGTGGGCAACCAGATCGCCAACCTCTTCCTCTTCATGATCCAGGGCATCAGTACCGCCAACGCGGCGATCCTGGGGGCGGAGTTGGGAAGCGGTTCGCTGGAACGAGCCAAGAAGACAGGCAACGCCTTCATCTCCGTCGCGGTGATCTTCTCGATCATCCTCTCGATCAGCGTTCTCCTGGGGGCGAGCCCCTTGGTCGCGATGTTCAACCTGAGCGACCCCGTCGTCGTGACGCAGGCCGTCCTCATCGTCCGCGTCTTCGCCGTACGCCTCTCGCTTCGCCTATTCAACGTCATCATCTTCGGCTCGCTGCGTGCGGGCGGAGATTCCAAATTCCTGGCGTTCTTGGATTCCGGCATCCTCTGGCTGGTCGGTCTACCGACCGCGTTCTTCCTTGTCTCGATCGTCCGCATCGAAAGCATCGCCTTGGTCTTCCTCTTGGTCCAAGTCGAACAGCTGGTACGCGTCATCGTCGGGTTGAAACGTTATTTTTCAGGGGCATGGATCCGCAACCTAACGCTTGAAGTCAACTAAAGGAGAACCCCCATGGATGTCATGATCCAACGTTTAGAAGAAATGAGCCGCCGGTTCGAGGAACTCTACGAGATGCTGATGCGTCCCGAGATCATTTCGAATCCGCGCGAGCTGACCAAGATCAATAAAGAACAGGCTTCGCTGCGTCAAACCGTCGAAACCTACAAGCAGTTCAAGCAGGTGCTTTCCCACATCGAACAGGCGCAGCATTTGGCCGAGGAAACCGATCCCGAAATCCAGGAAATGGCGCAGATGGAATTGGACGAACTGTTGCCGCAACGCGACGAGATGGTGGAGAAACTGCATCTCCTCCTCATCCCCAAGGACCCCAACGACGACCACAACGCCATCGTGGAAATCCGGGGTGCCGCAGGCGGGGACGAAGGCAACATCTTCGCAGGCGACCTGTATCGCATGTACATGCGCTATTGTGAAATCGCAGGCTTCAAGACCGAACTGATGGAAGCGTCCGAAGCGGAAGCCGGCGGATACACCATGATCTCGTTCTTGGTGAAGGGTGAGGAAGCCCATAAGTATTTCAAGTTCGAATCCGGTGCGCACCGTGTTCAACGCGTGCCGAAGACCGAAACGCAAGGTCGCATCCATACCTCCACCGCCACGGTGTTGGTGATGCCGGATGCGGAAGAACAAGACATCGAAATCAACCCGGCCGACCTGACCATCGAAACCCATCGTTCCTCGGGGGCCGGCGGCCAGCACGTCAATAAGACCGACTCCGCCGTACGGATCACCCACGTCCCGACCGGCATCAGCGTCAACTGCCAGGACGGACGATCCCAGCACGACAACCGCGCCACGGCGCTACGGATCATCCGTGCCCGTGTCTTTGAAGAGATGCAACGTCGCTTCGACGAAGAAAAAGGTGTTTTCCGCAGATCGAAAATCGGGACGGGCGACCGTTCGGAGAAGATCCGCACCTACAACTACCCCCAGAACCGCGTCACCGACCATCGCATCGGATTCACCTTGAATCAATTGGACCGCATCATGGAAGGCAAGCTCGGCGATGTCATCGAAGCCTTGTTGGCGGAAGACCAGAAGCGTAAACTGGCAGGGGAAGAATGAAACTAAGAGCACTTCTAAAAATAGCGCAGGAAAAACTTGTTGCCAGTGACTTACCCGAGTCGTATGCCAAGTTGATGGCGAACGAGCTTTTGCTTCGTGAAGGACGTAACCTTTACCTTGAAATGGAAAATGAAGCCGATGAAACCTTCATCGGTCTTTATCATGAAAAGATCGACAGGTTATGTACGCAGGAACCCTTCGGCTATGTGTTGGGGACCCAATATTTCTATGGTCGCGACTTCATCGTGGATGAACGCGTCCTCATCCCTCGTCCGGAGACCGAAGAATTGGTCGCGAATCTGTTGGCGGATTTCGATGAGAGATATGCGGATCGCGAATCCTTCATCCTTGCGGATATCGGTACGGGAAGTGGCTGCCTCGCGATTAGCTTGAAACTGGAAGAACCGCGTCTTCAGGTCTACGCCGGGGACATCAGTCCGCTAGCCATCGAAGTGGCGAAAGAGAATGCGGAAAAACTGGGCGCCGACATCGAATTCTTCTGCGGCGACCTGCTTGAACCCCTCAAAGAAAAAAACATCCGTTTGGATGTGCTGGTATGCAATCCCCCCTACATCCCCCAAGACGAATTGCTTGAAGAGAGCGTGAAGGGGTTCGAACCCCATGTCGCCCTATTCGGCGGCGAGGATGGATTGCTTTTCTATAAACGCATCTTTGAAGATGCGGACAAGATCGTCAATCCCGGCGGGATGCTTGGCTTCGAGATCGGATGGAATCAAGGGGAGATTCTAACACGACTTGCGAAAGAAGCCCTCCCCGATGATGAAGTCGTCATACGACAAGACATGCATGGCAAAGACAGGATGTTGATGATTTATCGCAATGCAAAGTAAAAGGGTCCGCCGAAGCGGAGCCCTTTTTATTGATCGGGATCGGGGGTGCTGATGAATCGACGGGCGGCGATTTGGATCATGGCCAAGACATCCGCACCGAGCGCGACCAACTCGTTCTCGTTGAGGGATTGCGGGTCGTATCCCAACCGATCGCCGATGACTTGATGTTTCACCAAACGGATCACCAGGTCTTCCGCCGTGACATATTCACCGTATTCCTCGGAGACAACCAAGTCGTGTCCGATCAGGTAATCGACGCTTACGTTGAAATAGGAAGCGATCGAAGACAGCACATCCGCCGGGGGCGTACCCAGTCCGTTTTCCCACTTCGCGATGGATTGTTGGGAGTAATGCAAAAAACCCGCCAACGCCTGTTGGCTGATTTCCTTGGATTCCCGTAATGCTTTCAGTCGCAAAGAGAACATCGAAATCGCCCCTTTCCGACAAATTATACTACCCACGATAGTTTCCGATTCATTTTACTGCGAATCGGTGTAATCCGTCTTGACAACAACCCACAGTGGTAATAGGATGGAAAAACCACGAGGGAGGGAAGAAAATGGGATGGATGAGGGAGAGTTTCGGCATCAATGTCAGGGAAGAAGTGAAAACCTGGACCCGTTGTATCCTGGAACAGGGCCAAAGCATCACTACGATCCAATTGAGCGGTGCGGGGATCAAGAACGAGAATGGTGAAACGATCTCAAGCGAGGGATTTCGCTTGAAACAAAGCGAAATCCACTACATCAAGAATCGAATCCTGAGGTCGGATGTTTCAAGATGGAAGTGTGAAACGAGAATCGTCGAAGGCGACAATGAAAACTTCGGAAAAGTAGAAGTGCTGACGAAGATCAAGCCGCGATGATACGGTGGGTAGACGGAATGGGCGCAACGGACGGGTGATGGAACATTTCACCCGTTTTTCCTTGTGCCTACCGATGATTATGGTAAAATAAATGCAGAAAAACGGAGGGCTTATGGAAACCTTACGCTTGCAGGCGCACCAGTTGAAACAAGTGGCAGAAATCCTCAACCGCGGCGGCGTGGTGGCTTTTCCGACCGATACGGTGTACGGACTCGCGGTGCGTAGCGATGATCCGAAAGCCATCCAGCGAATGAAAGATGCGAAACAGCGCCCGGAATCCAAACCCTTTCCGATGATGGTCGATTCGCTTTCACAGATCGAAGCCGTCGCTTCGCTCAGCGAGAGGGAAATCCGATTGATTCGACGGTGGATGCCGGGTGCTTTAACGATGATTTTCAATAAAAAACCGGAAGTGTCCGAGTTAATCACCAACGGACTCGATACGATCGGGATACGGATGCCGGATGATCCCTGGATCCTTGAATTGATCAAGGAAATGGGCTGCGGCTTGCTTGTCCCGAGCGCGAACCTCAGCGGGGAACCGCCGGCCAGCGATAGCGATGAAGTATTGCGACAACTGGACGGACGGATCGACGCGGTCGTGCTTGGTCGATCCGGGGCGCAGACAGCGTCCACCATCATCGATGCGCGCGAGCAACAAATCAAAGTGATCCGGCAAGGAGAACTTCGTTTGGAAGAGATACTTGATTCATTGAATGAAAGCGAGGAAAAACGATGAAAATCGCATTGGCATGTGACCACGGAGCCTTCGACCACAAAGAGGCGATCCGCGAAGAATTATTGAAGAGAGGGTTCGAGATCGAGGATTTCGGCTGCTATTCCAGCGCAAGCGTGGATTATCCCGACACGGTGTATCCCGCGGTGAAGTCCGTCGCTTTAGGGAAGAATGAATTCGGGGTCGTCCTGTGCGGTACCGGAATCGGAGCGTCGATCGTCGCGAACAAGGTCAAGGGCATCCGTTGTGCCTTGGTCTATGACACCCAGACCGCTGCGATCACCCGCGAACACAACAACACCAACGTTTTGGCGATGGGCGGACGACTGGTCACGCCGGACGAGGCGGTTGAAATCGCTTTGACCTGGCTGAACACCCTGTATCCCGCCGATCCGCGCCATCAACGCCGGATCGATAAAATCACGGCCGTCGAGGCGAAGGAGGGCGAACACGATGAAAGATGTTGAACTGCGCGAGGCGATCGAACGAGAAGCCTTGCGCCAACAAGATAACATCGAATTGATCGCATCTGAGAACTATGTCTCCAAAGACGTCATGGAAGCGGTCGGAAGCATCCTCACCAACAAATACGCGGAAGGCTATCCCCATAAACGCTACTATGGCGGGTGCGAATACGTGGACGAGGTCGAAGAGCTTGCCCGTACGCGGGCTTGCGAATTGTTCGGGGCTGAACATGCCAACGTGCAACCGCACAGCGGATCGCAGGCGAACATGGGGGTCTATCTCAGCATCCTCAACTATAAAGACAAGGTATTGGGAATGGATCTTAGCGCCGGGGGGCATTTGACCCACGGACATCCCTTGAACTTTTCCGGCATGCTTTATGAGTTTCACGGCTATGGCGTCGACCCGATCAACCATCGGATCGACTATGAAGCACTGCGAAAACAAGCGATCGAATTGAAACCGAAACTGATCGTCGCCGGGGCGAGCGCCTATCCCTTTATTCTCGAGTTCGAGAAATTCAGGGAAATCGCGGATGAAGTCGGGGCGTACCTGATGGTCGACATGGCGCACATCGCCGGTTTGGTCGCCACCGGACATCATCCCTCCCCGATCCCTTATGCGGATTTCGTCACCACCACCACGCACAAGACCTTGCGCGGACCGCGCGGAGGCATGATCCTCTGCAAGAAGCAATACGCGGAGATCCTCGACAAACGTGTTTTCCCGGGCATGCAGGGCGGTCCCTTGATGCATGTGATCGCCGGTAAAGCGGCGTGTTTCCATGAAGACCTGCAACCTTCGTTCACCGAATACAGCGCCCAGATCTTGAAAAACATGCAGGCGTTGTGCGAACAACTGATCCTTGAAGGGTTCACCCTGGTCGGTGGCGGAAGCGAAAACCACATGTGCCTGGTCGACGTGAAGCGTTCGGTCGGATTGAGCGGGAAAGTCAGCGAAAAGTTGCTGGATTCCGTCGGGATCACCTGCAATAAGAACGCCATCCCCTTCGATACCGAAAAACCCTTTACGACCAGCGGGATCCGTTTGGGATCCCCCGCGATGACCACGCGCGGCATGAAAGAAGAAGAATTCAGACAAATCGCGATTTTCATCGCCAAGACATTGAAACATCCCGAAGATACCGGGCTGCATGCGGAAATCCTGAAGGAAGTCCGCGCATTGACGCGCCGTTTCCCGGTCGATTGTTAAACAAGGAGGAAGAAACATGCTTACCGTACTTCATCACCCCCTGATTACCCACAAACTGACGCAGATGCGTAAAGAATCCACCGGAACCAAGGATTTCAGGCAAAACCTCGACGAAATCGCAGGCTTGATGGCGTTTGAAATCACGCGCGACCTGCCGTTGAACCCCATCGAAATCAAAACCCCTGTCGCAATTTGCCAAACCCAGGAGTTGGCCAAGGAAATCGTATTGGTCCCCATATTGCGTGCCGGTTTGGGCATGGTCAACGGAATCCGCGATTTGATCCCCACGGCGAAAGTCGGCCACATCGGACTCTACCGCGACGAAGAAACCTTGGAACCGCATGAATATTTCGCGAAGTTCCCCTCCACGATGCCGGAATCGGTCGTCATGGTTTTGGATCCGATGTTGGCGACGGGCGGATCCGCATCCGCCGCGATCACGCTCCTGAAAAAACGCGGCGCATCGATTATCAAGTTGGTCTGTCTGGTCGGAGCGCCGGAAGGCGTCAAACGCATCGAAGAGGATCATCCGGACGTGGACGTCTACCTGGCGGCCTTGGATGAAAAACTCAACGAGAAAGGCTATATCGTTCCGGGACTTGGCGATGCGGGCGACCGTATCTTTGGAACCAAGTAGGAAGTTCGACTTTTCATCCCCCGTTCTACACAGAACGGGGGATTTATGCTATCATTGTTGCGTATTGAAACAGGAGTGGAACGATGGACGATTTCTTAAGCAATCACGTAAAAGGGAGTTTGCGGTCGGGGTTGATCCTCGGCATACTTTTGGTCGTAATCAAGGCAAGTTGGGGGATCGGCTTTCTCGCCGGATTCACCGCTTCTCTGATCAACTTCCAGCTGACATCCAATTATGTCTCGGGAATCTTGCACCTTCGTGGACATAACCGTTTCATTACCTATCTTTTTTTTGCAGGAGCCACTCTGTTTTTAGGCGTCCCCATGGCGATCGCGGTGATTTTCCCTTCTTGGGTCAACATTTTCGCCGTTGCTGCGGGATTGATGTTCTTTAAATTCAGACTCTTCGCTAAAGAATTATTGTTCCACAAAAAGGAGGGATGAAATGATCCATTTCCTCAGTGTACCGGTCGTCGGCGTCCAGGTCGAAGTTTTTTCGGTCCTGCTTGTCTCGGCATTGATCATGATGGCGTTGCTTTATGTGAATGCGCAAATTAAAAAAGCGGATCCATACAAAAAACCCTCCGGCGTTGTGTTGTTGGCGACGATCTATGTCGAATTCATATGGAATTTGACCAAAGACAACATGGGCAAGAAAGCCGCAAAGCAGTATGCCCCGTATGTCGGAATGTTGGCGATGTTCATGTTAATCAGTAATTTGTCCGGTTTGTTCGGTTTGTCGCAACCGACCGCGAATTACAGTGTGACGTTGACGCTCGCTCTGATCACGTTCTTCTTGATCCAGTACACCGTCTACCGCACCAACGGGCTCAAACAGTTTTTCCACCGATTCTTCGAGCCCCATCCCTTATTCTTCATCATGAATGTCTTCGGTGTCATCGCACCCCTGATCTCGCTTTCCCTACGTTTATTTGGAAACATCACCAGCGGTACGATCATGATGGGGTTGCTTTATTCGTTTACAGGGTTCATATCCGAACTCATCATCCCGTTCATCGGGAAATTCGACTTTCTCGGCGTCGTTATCGCCCCGATCTTTCATGCTTACTTCGATGTTTTTGCAGGATTGATTCAAACGTATATCTTCATTATGCTGACAACGATTTTAATCGGTGTTGAACTTCCAAAGGAAGAATAGTCAAAAGGAGGACTAACTTATGGATATCGGAAGAGGACTCGTCGCCATCGGCGCAGGTTTGGCAGTTATGACCGGGATGATGACCGGAATCGGACAGGGGATCGCCGCGAGTAAAGCCGTCGAAGCGGTCGGACGTAACCCTGAAGCGGAAAACAAAATCCGCGCCATGTTGATTTTAGGGGATGCCATCGCTGAAACCTGTGCGATCTACGGGTTGTTGATTGCGTTCTTGTTAATGTTCTTCTTTAAATAAGCCGACAATTCGCTAGAAAGCAGGTGAATTTATGAATCTGGATATCGCCGGGAAGCTTTTCCCCGATCCACTAACAATGCTTGTCCAGCTTACGGCGACAGCGTTTTTGCTCTATTGGTTCAAACGTTTCCTATGGAAACCGACTTTATCATTCCTTGAGAAACGAGCCGAGTATGCAGAACGCCAACTTAAGGATGCCGACGAAGCCAACCTGACCGCAAAAGCATTGGCAAGCGAAGCCGAAAGCAAGTTGGTTGCGGCCGCCCACGAGGCGATGCAGCTGGTTGAACGCGGGAAAGAAGAAGGTCAGCGTGTCAAAGAGAAATTGACCGCCGACGGAAAACGTGAAGCCGACCTGAAACTTCAGGCCGCCATCCGTGAAATTACATATCAACGTCAGCAAATGGACGACAGCATCCAATCCGAAATCGTGGATGTCGCGCTTTTGGCTGCGCAGAAACTGATCGAAGGACGGGTCGATGAAGACAGCGACCGCGCGTTGATCGAGAAGTTCATGAAGGACGTGCGTAGCTAATGGGAAAGGCGGCCGCGATCTATGCCGAGGCGCTCTACGGACTTGCCGAAGAGGTAAAGAAAGAGAACGACTGGAAAGAACAATTGGAAGCCTTGAACACCTTATGGCGGGAAACACCGGAAATCCTCCGTTTTTTCGCGCGTACGCAAGTGTCGAAACAAGATAAGAAAACCGTATTGAAGGAAAGTCTGGGTGCGAACGTCGATGCGACGATCGTCAACACGCTCTGTCTATTGGTGGATAAGGACCGGATGGCACTGTTCCCCGACATGATCGAGGAATACAGGCATCATTACAACCGCATCCACAATATCGCGGAAGGCATCGTTTATTCCGTCTATCCCTTGGATAAGACGCAACTGCAGAATCTCAGCCGGGATTTCTCAGAGCGTCGCAAACAGACCGTCGAACTGACCAACCGCATCGATCCGACATTGATCAGCGGAATCAAGGTTTCGCTGGAAAACACGATCATCGACGGATCGATGAAAGCACGGATCGCGAATTTGAAACAAGAACTCGTCAAAGGAAGCAGGTGAGGCTATGGAATTACGCCCTGAAGAAATCAGTGCCCTGATTAAAAACAGGATTAAGCACTATGAAGAGAAGATTGAAGAAAACGATGTCGGCGTCGTCATCAAAGTCGGCGATGGAATCGCTTTATTGCATGGGTTGACCGATGCGATGTCCGGCGAGTTGCTGGAATTCGAAAACGACGTTTTCGGAATGGTGCTCAACCTTGAAGAAGACCATGTCGGTTGCGTACTTTTAGGCAGCGATCGTGAGATCAAGGAAGGCGACTCCGTCAAACGTACCGGACGCATCGTCGAAGTCCCGGTCGGGGACGGGATGTTGGGACGTGTCGTCAACTCGTTGGGGATCGCCATCGACGGCGGTCCGGCGATCGTTTCGGATAAAATGCGTCCGATCGAACGCGTCGCCCCGGGGGTCATGACCCGTCAATCCGTCAATCAACCGGTCCAGACCGGACTGAAGATCATCGACTCGATGATCCCGATCGGCAGAGGACAACGCGAACTCATCATCGGCGACCGCCAGACCGGTAAAACCGCGATCGCGATCGATACGATCTTGAACCAGAAAGACCAAAACATGATCTGCATCTACGTCGCCATCGGTCAAAAAGCGTCGACGGTGGCTCAGATCGTCGAAAAACTCAGACAACACGATGCGATGAAATACACCGTCATCGTTTCGGCCACGGCTAGCGAACTTGCGCCTTTGCAATACATCGCCCCCTACGCCGGTTGTGCGATCGGGGAAGAATGGTTGGAACAGGGCAAGGATGTCCTGATCGTCTATGACGACTTGTCCAAACATGCGGTCGCCTATCGTACCATGAGCCTTCTGCTTCGCCGTCCACCCGGACGCGAAGCGTATCCCGGAGACGTCTTCTACCTTCATTCACGTCTGCTTGAACGTGCCTGTAAGTTGAATAAGGAAAACGGCGGCGGATCGCTGACCGCTTTACCCATCATCGAAACCCAAGCCGGGGATATCTCGGCCTATATTCCGACCAACGTCATCTCCATCACGGACGGCCAGTTGTTCCTGCAGACCGAACTCTTCAACGCCGGCGTACGTCCTGCGGTCGATAGCGGTTTGTCGGTCTCCCGTGTCGGGTCGGCGGCGCAGACCAAAGCCATGAAGCAAGTCGCTTCCTCGCTGAAGTTGGAACTCGCCCAATACCGCGAACTCTTGGCGTTCGCCCAGTTCGGATCCGATCTGGATGCCAACACCAAGTCGGTCATCGACCACGGGTCGAGACTGACCGAACTCCTCAAGCAAAGCCAATACACCCCCTTGGATCTGGCACATGAAGTATTGTCGTTGTTCACCGCCAAATACAAGTTCATCAAGGACATCCCGGTGGAAGGGATCCGTGAATTCGAACGGATCCTATTGAGCGACTTCGACGTCGAATATCCGGAAATCATTACCGAGATCAACGAGAAGAAGATCATCTCACCCGAATTGGAAGCCAAGATCAAGACCGCCATGGCAAGCATCACCGATCGTTTCATCAAGATGAGCGTGAAGTAAGATGGCAGCCAATAAGCAAGCGTTGAAAGCTCGCATCCGTTCCGTCAAGGCGACCAAGAAAATCACCAGCGCCATGGAACTGATCGCGACCAGCAAGCTCCAAAAACAGAAAAACATGATGGAAGCGAACCGCTTGTATTCGTCCACCCTGCATAAGACGATCCACAAGGTCATCGGACAAGCCAATGTCGGCGACATTCCCTACCTCAAACCTCAGAAAGCGAAACCCGTCACCGTGGTCTTCGTTTCCGACATGGGGTTGTGCGGGGGGTTCAACGTCAATGTCGTACACTACATCCGTGAGAAGTTGGATGAAGGGGATCCCTTGGTCGTCATCGGAAGTAAGGAGCGCATGTGGTTCAAACGGCATCCTTACCCCGTACTCAAAAACCTGGCGCAAAGCGATAACCTACAGTATCGCGATTTGGCGAAGGTCGGCGACTGGATCATGGACCAATACAAAGCCGGCGTGGTCGGCGGCATCCGCGTCATCTATACGAAATTCGTCAATTCGTTGACGTTTGAACCCAGCATGATCGATCTACTCCCGATCATTCCGCAAGAAGTGGAGAAGGAAGAAAACGCTGAACTTCAGCAAGATACGATCTTCGAACCCAATCCGGTCGACCTGATCCACCAATTGGTTCCGATGTACATGCATTCCTTGCTTTACGGGTTATGGTTGGAATCCAAGACGTCCGAACAAGCTTCACGCAGAATGGCCATGGACAATGCCACGGACAACGCGGAAGAATTGATCGAAGAATTGTTGTTGACCTACAATCAGACCCGCCAAGCGGCGATCACCCAGGAAATCACGGAGATCGTAGCCGGTGCGGAAGCTTTATAGGAGGTACACGATGGCACACAACATCGGTAAAATCAGTCAGATCATCGGACCGGTCGTCGACGTACGTTTCAACCAGGGCGAACTGCCCATGTTGCATAACGCGATCGACATCCAACTCAGTGATCGCAAGCTGGTCGTAGAAGTCGCGCAGCATATCGGGGACGATGTCGTCCGCTGCATTTCGATGGGATCCACCGACGGACTTGTCCGCGGGATGGCTTGCGTCGATACCGAAAACCCAATCATGGCGCCGGTCGGCAAGGAAGTCCTTGGACGTATGTTCAACGTACTTGGCGAACCGATCGACGGAATGGAACCCATGGGACCCGAGGTGGAACGCATGCCGATCCACCGCGACGCCCCCAAATTCGAAGACCAACAAACCACGTCGGAAATCCTGGAAACCGGCATCAAAGTCATCGACCTGCTTTGCCCGTACGTTAAAGGCGGAAAAATCGGTCTGTTCGGCGGTGCGGGAGTCGGGAAAACCGTCGTCATGCAGGAATTGATCCACAATATCGCGACCGAACATGGCGGTTTATCCGTCGTCGCCGGCGTCGGAGAGCGTACCCGCGAAGGGAACGACCTCTATCATGAAATGAAAGACACGGGGGTCCTTGCGAAAACCGTGTTGGTCTACGGACAGATGAACGAAAGCCCGGGCGCACGTATGCGCGTCGGTCTGACCGGCTTGACGATGGCGGAGTACTACCGCGATCGTGAAGGTCAGGACGTCCTTCTCTTCATCGACAATATTTTCCGTTTCACCCAAGCCGGGTCGGAAGTCTCCGCCCTGCTCGGACGCATACCGTCCGCGGTCGGTTATCAACCGACGCTCGCCACTGAAATGGGACAACTCCAAGAACGCATCACCTCGACCAAACGCGGTTCGATCACATCCGTCCAAGCCATTTATGTTCCGGCCGACGATTTGACCGACCCCGCGCCTGCGACCGCGTTCTCCCACTTGGATGCGAAGACCGTCCTTGACCGCAATATCGCCGCGTTGGGGATATACCCCGCCGTCGATCCGCTGGAATCTTCCAGCCGTATGTTGGATCCCTTGGTCGTCGGGGAAGAACACTACCGTGTCGCCCGCGATGTCCAACAAATCCTGCAACGCTACAAAGAACTCCAGGACATCATCGCCATCCTCGGGATGGACGAATTGTCGGATGAAGACAAAGTCGTCGTCAACCGCGCGCGCCGCATCCGTAACTTCTTGTCGCAAGCGTTCCATGTCGCCGAACAATTCAACGGTTTCCCGGGACAGTATGTCAAACTCGAAGAAACCATCCGCAGTTTCAAAGCGATCTTGGAAGGGAAGTACGACCATCTTCCGGAACAAGCCTTCATGTATGTCGGCACGATCGAAGAAGCCGTCGTGAAAGCGGAAAGTCTCGACTAATATGTTCACTCTGAACATGATCACCCCCCACGGGAAACCGCGCAAAGTCCAAACCGTGATCTGCAACCTGGTGACCCCGCAAGGACAAATGGGGATATTAGCCCATCATATGCCCTTGGTGACGATGGTCGACATCTCGATGATGACGACGATCGAGAACGGGGTGCGCACCGAGTATGCGGTCGCCGGCGGATTGTTCTTCTTCAAGGACAACGAAGCCACGATCCTCAGCGACGCCATCGAAAGCGAAGCCGAAATCGATGTCAAACGCGCCCAAGAAGCGAAAGAACGCGCCGAAGAACGACTCCGCTCCAAGGATCCCGACATCGACATCAAACGTGCCGAAATCGCCCTCCGCAAAGCCATCAACCGCATCAACGTCTCCCAATAGGAAGCTTTGGCTTCCTTTTTTCTCGTTTTTCACCGCTTTCCCATCATTTCCCATGAAAATCACTCATAATACACGCTATGATAGAAGAGAGGTGGCCATGGACGTACTAACTTACCTAAAGAATCACATTTCAACGCTCGACTTCAGCGAGGAAGATACGATCCGACTCGCTTATTTTAAGGATGTCTCAAGCCATAATGTCTATCGACTCCATTACTACCGAAAAGACCTCGTCGATACGATCTACCAAAAAGAAGTGGTGGAAATGATCGAAGGGCGAACCCTGAGCGGTGACACGGAAATCGTAGACTATTTCCGATGGATCGCCGATCGGTTCGAACTCGCGTCGACGATGTCTCCGGAAGAGTTGAGACGCGGGATCGCCGAATCCTACCTAAAACTCGGTGTCACTTCGATCGTCTTCGAGGATCTTGAATCCAAAGGATTTCAATCCCTAGCCTCCCTCCAACGCGAGGTCATGGACGAAGGGTTTTTGAAGCGCATCTCGTTCTATGACGATGTGAAGAACTTGGATCTGCAGGATTTCATGACCGTCTTTCCGATGGAAGTCACGGAATATGAGAAGAACGAGTTCAGTGACTACGGCGACGAAGAAGTGGAATACACCGAAGACGAGCTTGAAGAAATCATTTCCCAACTGAAACTCAACCTTTCCGAAATCCCGTCCGACATCGATCATGAATCGGATTTGAAGGACTTCGAAGACGAACCCCGAACCCAGGACCAACGCGTCGCCGACCATCTTCAAGACATGGTCCGCCATATCGAAAACACGAAGGTCAGACACACTTCCCACGGTCGTTTCCCCTTCGACTTCACGATCCATCGCATCCGTTGGTTCATCGATGAAGAGTCGTTGGGACTCGACCCCGAGCATCTTTCCTTGTTTCTGGAGCAAGTCGAACGGACGACGGTCCCGGGGTTCACCTTCACGGTCGAAACCAAGGTCGTCGACGGGAACTTCGACGCCGACATCAAGATCCTAACGTACATCGACAGTGCGAAAAACTAGAAGGAGGTCAAGACATGACAGAAGAAATCATCCGCGTATTGGCTTATTTTTTCGGTTTCGCCGTGAGTCTCTACGCCCTGACGGCGCTTGATTTCAACCGCTTCCTACGCAAAAACAAACCCGTTCCCGCCCAGATTCTGATGATTCTACTGGCGATGGCGCTGGGTACCTTGTTCGCCCAGTTTTTACTCGCGTTACGCATCACACTCAACTAATTCACTTGGGTTTCACGTGTTAAAAAGTTGTTTTGTGCTATAATATGATTTGCCTAGTGAACGGAGGTAGAGTTCATGTTTTTCTCAAAACAAGTAGGAATCGATTTAGGAACAGCGAACATGCTGATCTATGTCAAAGGCGAAGGGGTAGTTCTCGATGAACCCTCGGTCGTCGCCTTGGACGCTGAAACAAAAAAATGTCTGGCTGTCGGTACGGAAGCCAAAGCGATGTTGGGACGTACCCCCGGCCGTGTGTTAGCCATCCGCCCTTTGAAGGACGGCGTTATCGCGGACTTCGAAGTCACGGAAATCATGCTGAACCATTTCATCCGCAAATTAAAACTCAAAGGGATGTTTTCACGCCCCGAGATTTTGATTTGTTGCCCGTCGAACATCACATCGGTCGAACGCAACGCGATCCGCGATGCGGCGTATCGTGCCGGTGCGAAAAAAGTCTACATCGAAGAAGAACCCAAGGTCGCCGCGATCGGTGCCGGTCTGGATATTTCCAAGCCGACAGGAAACATGGTCTTGGACATCGGCGGCGGTACGACCGACGTCGCGATTTTGTCGTTGGGTGAAATCGTCACCAGCACTTCTTTGAAGGTTGCCGGGGACCGCATGGACCGCGACATCATCAAGTATGTGAAAGACTCCTATAAACTTCTGATCGGTGATCGTACCGCGGAAGAAATCAAGAAGAAGATCGGAACCGCATGGAAGGGTTCCCGCAGCGACACCATGGATGTCAGCGGCCGCGACTTGGTCACCGGCTTGCCCCACTCCATCACCATCAACTCGGATGAAACCGAATTGGCGATGCGTGAAAGCCTGCAGGACATCGTCCGTGCTTGCCGTACCGTTCTCGAACAGACGCCGCCGGAACTTTCCGCCGACATCATCACCCGCGGGATCGTCTTGACCGGCGGGGGTGCCTTGCTTCATGGCATGGACCAACTTCTAACCAACGAACTCAACATTCCGGTCTACGTAGCCGAGAATGCCTTGAGATGCGTTGTTGAAGGTACCGGGATCATGTTGGAAAACTTGCATCTCGCAAATCGCAGATAATCTACTTCGAGTCCTTCGGGACTCTTTTTTCTATATCGTTTGCATGCTAAAGTCAATACTTACCCTCGAGCATCTGCAACTCGAAGAGAAGGTAACGGTTACGGGCTAGGAATATTGGTCGGAATTAGTCCAGAATGGTTTGAACAAGAGGTAGATTATTCGTTGCATCTACGTTGTTTCTAATCAGAATCTAGTGTTAACTGAACATATTCATTGACTTTACTACCGAAAATCGTTAAATTAAGTCTACTTATGAACATTCAACAAACTGTCATCCTCTATTTTATATATGGATTATCCTTCTTCTCAATGGGAATGTTAAGCATGTTCCAGTACTTCAATCATCGTGATTTTCTTTTTCATAGAAGCTTGTTCTTTCTGGCGATTTTCGGATTAACCCATGGATCTGCAGAGTGGTTAATCATGTTTAATCGTCTAAACTTGTATCCAGACTATCAATCGACTCTGTCGATTCTTATCCTCTTATTGTATGGGTCGTCATTCTACTTCCTTGATTTCTTCGCGCTCCATCTCTTTACAGAATTCCGATTTCATCAGCGCAATATAAAGTGGCTTATCCGCTTCGTTTTCTTTACATGGATAGTGGTCGTCGTAATTATATTGTTTCAGTCCAACCTGAAAATTATGGATATCTTGGACGGCTTGATCCTATTCACCCGTTATCTCACGGCTCTTCCAAGTGGAATCTTGACAACGATCGCACTGATAGTGTATCAAGGACAACTTCGCAAGGCAAAGATCGTAAGTATCGCCAATGCATTATCTTTACTCGCCGTAATTTTCTTGCTTTATACGCTATCCACTGGATTGATCGGAGAATACTTCGATTTCTTTCCTGCCCGTTTTCTCAACCGCGAAGCCTTTATCCAATCGACGAATATTCCGATCGAAGTCTTCAGAATCCTATTTGCCATTGGGATATCCGCGATAATGTTTGTAGTGAATCTGTTTTACGATCGCTTGAAATTCAAACAAGAGCGGTTCATCATCCAAAAGCAAATCAGCATTAACGAAAGACGACGGATGGGAAGTCAGCTGCATGATGTCGTCCTGCAACAGTTGTTTGTGGCAAAGTTAAATTTGGATCAACTGGATGAAAATATCGAAGACCGACAGTCTCTTCAAAGCGTTCGCGAAAACCTTCAATCATCGATGCAACAAATTCGGGATTTCTTGAAATCCCCTGTCATTCGACGAGTGGATATGGATGATCTGCGACAAGAAATCGAAATGCTGCTTTTCGAGGAAGCGTTGCCGAATCTAAAAGTCAACTTCGAGTTCGATGTTCCACTCATACTTAGCCGCCCTATCGACTCTCAATCCATGAACAATATCATCTATATCATTCGGGAATTCCTTATTAACTCAAAGAAATACGCACATGCAAGTCGAATCGAAATAAGTTGTATAGGGAACCACGAAGGTCTATTATTACGACTTAAGGACAATGGTCCGGGTTTCAACCTTAACGAAGTGGACTCAAATTCCCATTTTGGAATCAACGTCATTCGTAATCGAGTCGAATTATGTCAAGGAAGAATCAAATGGGATACGCATAACAAAACACAATGCGATCTCTTCATCCCTTGGAAAGGAATCAGTTATGACGCGAATCTTACTAGTTGATGATCATACAATCGTCCGCAACGGGTTGAAACTCTTACTTAACAAGCATTTTCCTGAGTTTCGAATCGACGAATCCTATTCGATCAAGGATGCGATGAATCATTTGGCAAGCGATGAATATGATCTGTTAGTCCTTGATTATCAGCTTCAAGACGGTAACGCTTTGGATTTGATCAAGAATATGAGGTGGCGGGAAAAAACTCCTAGAATCATGATTCTTACTGCATTCGATGATGAGAAAATCATCTATCAATGTATCCAACAAGGGGTATGCGGCATCTTGTTGAAAACGTCGGAAGTAAAGAAAATCATCGACGGGATATCGACCGTGATGGATGGTTCATCATATTTCGATGAAACGATCATGGAAAAACTTACATGCTATGTAACCAAAAAGGAGATGGTCAAAGAAATTCTTAACCCTAACGAAACTAAGATTCTACTCCTCTTATCTAAAGGTCTCAGTAATAGAGCAATAGCCGACGAGATGTTCATGTCCGAGAAAACCATTCGTAATTATCTGAGCGTTATCTATGAGAGGATCAATGTAAAAAATCGGATTGAAGCCGTGATTTACTTTCAAAAGAATCTTCAAAACTAAAGGACAGTTGTCCTTTTTTTTAGAGTCATTGTTCAATTGAAAAAAAACTCACAAACTTTACAATTGAGTTTGAGGAGAAATGAAATGAAAAAGTCCATTTTTATTTTACTGAGTTTACTGATGGTTTTTACGGCATGTGCAAAAGCAAGTATATACAATGATGGCCAATACGAAGGAACTGGCCAAGGGAAATACGGCCCGATCGTCGTGAAGGTTGAAGTAAAATCTGATAAGATTACAAAGGTTCTAATTGTATCTCATAGCGAAACTCCAGGGATTTCCGATCCTGCGATCCAAGGCATCCCTCTTGCTATCATCGAGAAGCAAAACACAAAAGAGGTCGATGTGTTCTCTGGAGCGACAGTGACATCACAAGCGATTCTCGATGCTGTCGATGAAGCACTTAAGGAGGCGATGAAATGAAATTGACCAAAGTATTGTTGGCAGGTATCCTAGTATTCGCGTTGGCAGCCTGCTCTGGAAAAGACAAAGAGATTAAAACGGATGTATTGGTTATCGGTGGTGGCGGAGCAGGTTTAGTTTCGGCGATCACCGTCGCGGAAGCGGGCAAGAAAGTCATCCTCGTCGAGAAAATGAGCGCCCTTGGTGGAAACACGATCATTTCGGCGACAGGCATTACCGCTTCGGATACGAAATACCATGAGGATGCCGGAATCTCCTTCACGAAGGAAGATCATTTCAAACGTACGATGGAAACCGGGAAAAACTTAGCGAATCCAGCCTTGGTACAGATTCTTGTAAATAAAAGTTCCGAAGCGATTGATTGGTTAACTGAACTTGGGTTGAAACTGAAGGTTCGTTCTGAAGCCGAGCCATTTTGGCTAGTACCCGTCGAGGGGCATTACGGATCGCAACTCATCGGGGTTCTGATCAATGAAGCAAATCAATATGATAAGTTGGACGTACGCACGAAGACAAAAGCAACAGAATTAGTGATCAAGGACGGAAAAGTCATCGGCGCTACCGTTGAAGATGAGAAGGGATCCTACGTAATCTACGCCAAGTCGGTTATTCTTGCTACCGGAGGGCTCAATAACAATCCTGAAATGATCGCATTCTATAACGAGAAATATAAGAACATCAATACCGAGATGACTACTCCTGGCGCAACAGGAGACGGGATCGTCATGGCTTTAGCCGCCAATGCGGATCTTGTCGATATGCAATACTTCCAAGTTCGCCCACTGTCGATCAATGGCGATTGGTATCATGAGAGAATTCTTACAACCGAAGATGTTTCGGGAATCCTTGTCAACTTCAAGGGTGAACGATTCGTCAACGAAACACTAGCACCAAAAGCGTTGGCGGCGGAAATCCTTAAAACCAGCGAGCACAGTGCTTATGCCATTTTCGACAATCGCGTCCTCAACACACCGGACGGTAAGAAGTTTTTCGAAAAAGGGAAAGGATTCCAAGCGAATACGATCGAAGAACTCGCCGTATTGATTAATATCGATGCTGTGACGCTTCTGAAAACAATCAACGATTACAATCAAGGTATCGATCCGTTTGGTCGTACAGTACTTGGGAAAATCATCGAAGCTCCCTATCAAGCCGTCCAAACATTGCCTTCGAACCATTACACAATGGGTGGACTTAAGGTAAATGCCGATGCCCAAGTCATCGACAAGAACAATCAACCGATCCCAGGCTTATTCGCCGCAGGAGAAGTGATGGGTGGTTTATATGGTGACGGTAGAGTCGCTGGAAACAACACATTGGATGATGTCGTTTTTGGGAAGATCGCCGGACTTAGCGCAGTCAAATAAAGTTCATTGAATAAAGGAGTGTTCCATCATAAGGTGGAACACTTTTTTGTATATGGGTTTCAAGAAATGTTATCAATGACGAGTATACGGGACAAATGGAAACCCATATTAAAAGATAGGGGAAATCGAACATAGAACGTAGTATGGATTGAGGTGATTGAATGAAATGCTCACGCTTACCCCAACTTCTACCGTTTCTTTCCGATGTCCGTCCCTTATCTTCCCATCCTGAAGCTTCCTCAACGATTTTCTCACTCTTTGACGATCTCAAACACTATCTATGTGACCAAAGCATCTCCAATGCGGCGAAATACATGTTGAGCCACAGTAATTTCTTGGATCGATCGAACCTTCTCTCCTGCGAACAACTCAGCGTACGCGTCCGCCCGGGCGACATTTGCTTCATCGATTTCGGGTGTGCCTATCGCAATGAAGCCGGGTACCAACACTTCGGAATCATCCTTTCGATCGTGCATAGCAAGGCGTTCGTCATCCCGATGACGTCCAATCCTTCGACCTTTTCCCAAGCGTATGAAGAAAACATCAATCCGAACGGGAAGAGGCATTTGATGCGGATCGGGAAACAAAAAGGGATGTACAAGGAATCCGTCCTTTTCCTCAATGACTGTAAGTTCATCAACACGTCGCGCATTATAGAGGTGAAGGGGCATCTGGATGTGAAAGACGAATTGTTTCAGCAAATCAAAGATCGAATCAAGGAATGTCTGTTTGAACCCCATCGCGACTTGACGGAATCCTACTGAACGATATACTGAATTCGAGGTGATTCCGCTGAACCCGTTGAATTCTTATCAAAACCAATCTTGGGTAGTCCTCGTATCGGGCGGCCCCGACTCCATGGCGCTTTTGCATCTCTGCCATGAAGCGAGGGTCCGTCCTTTTGTGCTGCATGTCAATTATCATATGCGACCCTCGGCACTGCGCGACCAAGGGTTCGTGCAAAGCTATTGCGAAAAGCACAAGATCGCGTATATGATGGTAGACGCCGACTTCCCTCACCATGGGAATTTCCAATCCTGGGCGCGGGACATCCGCTATCAAAGCGCAAGGGATTTCGCCAAGCAAAACCAGTGCGAAGGGATGATGAGCGCCCATCATAAAGACGACGTAATGGAAACCTATGTCATGCAGAAGAAGGCGAACAAAAGCGTCGGTTATTATGGAATCAAGAAAGAAGGAAAGATGTTGGGGGTGAAGATCGTTCGACCCTTACTCGACTTCACAAAAGAAGAACTGATTGGAATCTGTATGAATGCAGGGATTGAATATGGCGTCGATGAATCCAATGAAAAGCCAAACTATGAAAGAAACAAGACACGCATCGAACTTAAGGGTTTGACAGATGAGGATAAAGGGAAGTTGTTCATGGAGATGGAAGACCGGAATCATCGGATTGAAGCGATGAGGGTCCAAAACGAAATGATCGCGCTTCTCCCTGAATTGTCCGTCGAAGAGTTGAAAGCCAATCGACAACTTCTTCGGATGTGGCTGATGAATCATGGTCAACGGCAGCGATATGCTTCGGATTTCCTCGATGAAATCTTGAGTCAATCGAAAAGCGATGAAACGATCGGAATCAAACTCGATGAAAACGAAAGCCTGTTGATTCAATATGGAAGAATGAAAGTCATAGCGAAATCAGAAGAGTATTCGATCGAGTTAAAAACGATCGAATATAAGGATTATGGTGTCTTCAAAATCCAATCCGAGGGAAAAACCCGAGAAGGATTGCATCTTATCCCGGAAGATTTCCCCTTGATCATCCGCAAAACAAGACCCGGGGATGCGATCCGCCTTGCGTTTGGTAGCAAAAGCATCAACCGTTGGTGCATCGATCGCAAGATTCCATTGGATCAACGACGTGAAATCCTGGTCGTTGAAAACAAAGACGGGGAAATCATCTTCGCATCCGGAATCGGCGCCAATGTAACGCATACCTATGCACATCCAAAGGTCTTTGTGGTAAAATAGGTATATTATGCAGGAGGAAATCAAACGCATGCATCCAAATATCAAAAAAGTACTGGTCAGCGAAGAAGCGATCCAGACCCGCTGCGCCGAACTCGGCAAGCAAATCACGGAAGACTATCGCAATTTAGGCAAAGTACCGGTCGTGGTTTCCGTCCTTAAGGGATCCGTCCCGTTTCTGGTCAACTTGATCAAATACATCGATTTGGACATCGAATTCGATTTCATGGCCGTCTCCAGTTATGAGGGCACCGAGTCGATCGGCGATGTGAAAATCATCATGGACTTGAACCGTTCCATCAAAGGCGACCATATCTTGATGGTCGAAGATATCGTGGATACCGGAAGAACTTTAAAAGAAGTCACCAAACTCATGTTTAACAAAGGTGCCGAATCGGTCAAGATCGTCAGCTTGTTGGATAAACCTTCCCGCCGTGTCATCGACATCACCGCGGACTATGTGGGATTCACCATCCCCAACGAATTCGTCGTCGGATTCGGTTTGGATTTCGACGAAAAGTATCGTAATTTACCTTATGTCGGCGTCCTGAAGGACGAATGTTACCAGTAACACCGCAAGTTCATCAAAGGAGTGTGATCATTTGTGCGTAACAATAGAATCATCAGCCTGATCCCGTATCTGATCGTCACGTTGGCCATTTTCAGTCTGTTAACGATGAATATGAGTCCGACGGTTGAGAAACTGACGTATTCAAACTACTTGGATCTTTTAGCGAAAAACAAAGTCACCGATGCGAAGGTGGTTGTCAGCGACGTCGTCGTCAACATCACCGGGTCTTACCTCGACAGTAAAGGGAACGCTGTCGGGTATACCTTGACCATCCCCAACACAGAAGCCCAGACCGATGGATTGATCAACGCTATCTACAACAGCACATCCATCGAATATCGTATCATCGATGCGAACGCCGCGAATCCTTTGATGGATTTGCTGATCCAAGTCGTTCCGTTCTTATTGTTCGGAGCGTTCGCCTTTTTTCTCCTTACAAGAATGAACGGCGGAGGCGGACAAAACAAAGCCTTCGAATTCGGGAAATCCAAAGCGCGTCTTGAAGGAAACATCAAAGTTCGATTCGAAGACGTGGCGGGATGCGACGAAGAAAAAGAAGAAATGAAGGAATTGATCGAATACCTGAAGAACCCCAAGAAGTTCGCCCGCATGGGGGCGCGTATCCCCAAAGGCGTCTTGATGGTCGGTGCTCCGGGTACCGGGAAGACCCTGTTGGCGAAAGCCGTGGCAGGGGAAGCCGATGTCCCGTTCTATTCCATCTCCGGTTCGGATTTCGTAGAAATGTTCGTCGGTGTCGGTGCGAGCCGTGTCCGCGACATGTTTAAGAAAGCCCAGCAAACCGCGCCTTGCATCATCTTCATCGATGAAATCGACGCTGTCGGCCGCCAACGCGGTACGGGAGTCGGCGGTGGACACGATGAACGTGAACAAACCCTCAACCAACTGCTCGTCGAAATGGATGGCATTACGGACAATGCGGGTATCGTCATTGTCGCAGCGACCAACCGTCCCGACGTCCTTGACCCCGCGCTTCTGCGCCCGGGTCGCTTCGACCGTCAAATCACCGTTTCCCTACCCGACCGTAAAGGTCGTCGCGCCATCCTCGGCGTCCATGCCCGCAATAAAAAACTGGGTCCGGACCTCGATTTGGAAGCGTTGGCGAAACGTACTCCCGGATTCTCGGGGGCCGATCTTGAAAACGTGTTGAACGAAGCCGCGATCCTTGCGGTCCGCGACGAATCCGAAATCATCACGATGGCGCATCTCGACGAAGCGATCGACCGTGTCATCATGGGACCCGCGAAGAAATCACGCACCTATTCGGAACGTGAAAAGAAACTGGTCGCCTACCATGAAACCGGACATACGATCATCGGCTTGAAATGCGAAGATTCGGACATGGTCCAAAAAGTCACGATCATCCCGCGCGGATTGGCCGGAGGGTACAACCTCATGACCCCGCGTGAAGAAAAGTTCATGCATACGAAGAAAGACTTGATGGCGCAAATCACCGGCTTGCTTGGCGGTCGCGTCGCGGAATCCATCGTCTTCGACGAGATTTCCACCGGCGCATCCAACGACATCGAACGTGCGACGCAAATCGCACGCGACATGGTCATGCAATACGGGATGAGCGAACTCGGACCGATCCAGTACGAACACCGCGGAGGCAATGTCTTCCTTGGACGCGACTATGCGACCCAAGCCAACTACTCCGGTCAGGTCGCCTTCGAGATCGACCAGGAAGTCCGCCGCATCATCGACAACTGCTATGACAGCGCACACAAGATCATCTCTGAAAACAGAGAGTTGATGGATAAGATCGCCTCGGCGCTCTTGGAATTCGAAACCTTGACCAGCGAACAGATCCTCGAAATCGTCGAAGGTCGCCCGATCACCCAAACCCCGGTGAAGCCCACCGGTTTGGAACCGATTCAAGTTTAATCGCAACACCCCTTCCAAGGGGTGTTTTGCCCTATCAAAGGAGTCATCATGGACACATTAATCAAAGCGTTGGCTTCAAACGGAGCCATCCGGATCTTCGTCGCCGATACGACGGAGTTGGTCAGAGAAGCCGCGAAGAGACATCACTGTCTACCGACGGCGGCAGCCGCCTTGGGTCGAACCTTAAGCGCAGGCGCCCTTTTGGGTGCGAACCTCAAAGGTACGGATGAGAAGGTCACCGTGCAGATCAACGGCGGCGGACCGTTAGGCACGATCATGGTCGATGCCAACGGGCAAGGGGAAGTCCGCGGATTCGTCGCGAACCCCGAAGTCCACTTCATCCACCAGACCACGCATAAACTGGATGTTTCACGCGCGGTCGGTAAAGACGGAACCCTGAAAGTCATCCTGGACCGTAATCTAAAAAGCGACTTCACGGGAACCGTCGATCTACAGACGGGCGAGATCGCGGAAGATTTCGCCTACTATTTCACCGTCAGCGAACAAACCCCGTCCGCCGTTTCCTTGGGCGTATTGGTCGATGAACACAACGAAGTCAAGGCCGCGGGGGCTCTGATGATCCAGATGATGCCCTCCGCGAGCGAAGCGGACATTTTGATGGCCGAACACGTGGTCGCCAACCTTCGTCCGATTTCCGCCATGATTTCGGACGGGATGACGCCGGAAGACATCGCCACCCGACTCTTCGATGAAACGGTCGTCTTGGAAACCATCCCCCTGAAATTCAAATGCACCTGCAGTAAAGATCGCATGGCGGATGCTTTGAAAACCCTTGAACGGGATGAAATCGAAGCGATGATCCATGAAGACCACGGCTGTGAAATCACCTGCCATTTCTGTAATACGACCTATCGGTTCACGGAATCGGAGTTGTATTCCCTCACGGTGAGAAGTTGATGGCGCGCTGGAAGATCCGTGATCTGACAATTGAAAACCAAGTGTTGATCGCCCCGTTGGCCGGCATTTCCAACCCTGCTTTCCGCACGATCGCCAAAGAGTTCGGGGCCGGTCTGGTTTACAGCGAGATGATCAGCGATAAAGCCATCGTCTACCAAAACAAGAAAACATTGGAGATGTGTCGGGTCGAACCGACCGAGCATCCCATCGCCCTACAATTGTTCGGCGAAGAGATCGATTCGATGGTGAAGGCCGCGATCTATCTCGACACGCAGACCGATTGCGACATCATCGACATCAACATGGGCTGTCCCGTCCCCAAGATCGTCAAAGGTTCCGGCGGGGCGTCGTTGATGAAGACCCCCGAACATGCGGCCGCCATCGTGAAAGCGATCGTCGCCGCGGTCAAAAAACCCGTCACATGCAAGATCCGCATCGGATGGGATAACCAGAATCTAAGCGCCCCCGAGATGGCGAAACTGTTGGAAGACGCCGGGGCAAGCGCGATCGCCGTCCACGGACGCACCCGCGCCGCGATGTATTCCGGAAAAGTCAATCTGGAGGAAATCGCGAAGGTGAAGGCCGCGGTCAAGATCCCGGTCATCGGGAACGGCGACATCGTCGATTTGAAGAGCGCGCAGGAAATGCTGGAGAAAACCGGCGTCGATGCCATCATGGTCGGGCGCGGGATCCTCGGGAATCCATGGCTGATCGAAGAATTGGTCGCCGGGTTGGACGGGAAAGAAAACGAAAGCATCGTCACGATCTCCCATAAGTTCGAAACCGCACGCAAACACGCTTTGCGATTGATCGAACTCAAAGGTGAAAACGTCGCCATGAAAGAGATGCGGGGCCATTTCGCCTGGTATGTGAGCGGGTTAAAACACAGCCATGCGGTGAAGAACCTCATTTCACAGATGACGGATTACCAAACATTTGATAGAATAGTGAAGAATTATGAAAACGCCCTCCTCAACGAAGAGTGGTCGTTCTTAGAAAAGGAAGTGTAAGATGAACGAAATCGAATTGAGCGAACAGGAAATTGTTCGCAGAAAAAAAGCGGACGACTTGGCGGCGATGGGCATCGACCCCTATGGCAGCGCCTTTAAGCCGACCCACAGAAGCAAACAGATCCTGGATAACTATGGAGACAAAACCAAAGAAGAATTGATCGAGATGAACGTATCGGCCGTCATCGCCGGACGCATCATGACCAAGCGCGACATGGGGAAAGCCGGATTCATGCATTTATTGGATCGTGACGGACAGATCCAGGTCTACCTACGGAAAGACGCCTTAAGCGAAGAAGAATTCGCTCTTTTCCTCAACGCCGATTTGGGCGACATCGTCGGGATCCACGGAACCATCTTCCGCACCAACCATGGCGAACTGTCCATCAAGGCCGACAAGTACACCCACTTAACCAAAGCCCTGCGTCCTCTACCGGATAAATTCCACGGCTTGGCGGATGTGGAAGAAAGATACCGTCGCCGGTACGTCGACCTCATCGTCAACGAGAACTCACGTAAAATCGCGATGCTGCGTCCGCGCATCATCCGTGCCCTCCAACACTATTTCGACGGCATCGGACTGATCGAAGTCGAAACGCCGGTCTTGCAGCCGATCCTCGGCGGAGCGGCGGCACGCCCTTTCGTGACGCATCATAACACCCTGGATATGGATTTCTACCTCCGCATCGCGACCGAACTGCCCCTGAAGCGTTTGATCGTCGGCGGATTGGAAGGGGTCTATGAAATCGGCCGTCTCTTCCGCAACGAAGGCATGAGCACGCGTCACAACCCTGAATTCACCACGGTCGAAGCCTACATCGCCTATTCCGACATGGAAGGCATGATGGAAACCGTCGAAAACTGCATCGAATCCGTCGCCATGGAAACACTAGGATCCACCACGGTTCCCTGGGGAGAGAAAACCATCGAACTCAAAGGCCCGTATCGCCGTATCCATATGGTCGACGCGGTACGTGAAGCCTGTGGTGTCGACTTCTACCAGATCAACACGTTGGAAGCGGCTTTGGCGGTCGCGAATGAACATCACATCACCGTCGCCAAGCACCAACAGTCCTTCGGCCATATCCTGAACTTGTTCTTCGAAGAGTTCGCGGAAAAAACCTTGGAACAACCGACCTTCGTCTTTGGCCATCCGATCGAGATTTCCCCCTTGGCGAAGAAGAACGGGCTGGACCCGCGCTTCACCGATCGTTTCGAACTCTTCATCGACAGCCGTGAGTACGCCAACGCGTTCTCCGAACTCAACGACCCGATCGACCAACGTCAACGCTTCGAAGAACAGATGAAAGAGAAAGAACTGGGGAATGCGGAAGCCAACGAAATGGACATCGACTTCGTCGAAGCCCTTGAATACGGGATGCCTCCGACCGGAGGTCTGGGCATCGGGATCGACCGCTTGGTCATGCTTCTCACGAATTCCGAAACCATCCGTGAAGTCATCCTCTTCCCGCATATGCGTCATCGCACCGAGTAACCGCAAGGTTACTCTTTTTTATGGAACGTTAGTTCCAGATTCCACTTTCAAGGAGTGGGAAGTTACGATAGAATGAAGGAAGTGAAACCAAGGAGGAAACCATGTACGATATCGTCATCATCGGAAGCGGACCCTCCGGTGCGCATTGCGCGAAACGACTCTCCAAAAACAAAAACCTCAAGATCCTTCTTTTGGATCGTCGACCCATGGACCCCACATCGAAAATCATCAAGTCCTGCGGGGGATTGATTTCATCCCATGCCCAGGACGCCCTGCGCAAAGAAGGGATGGTCCTGCCCGAATCGATCAAGGTCGACCCCCAGTTCCATTACGTCAAAACCTACGACCTCAAATACAACCTGTTGCGCGGCTATCGTCGCGACTACATCAACATCGATCGTCTCCTGTTTGAAAAATGGTTGATCGACATGATTCCCGATTCGGTGGAGCGTCGGTTCAGTACCCATGTCCTATCGATCGAAGAAACAACTTCGCACTTTCGCATCCAACTCAAATCCAACGATACGACGGAATGGATCGAGTCCTCCTACCTGATCGGAGCCGACGGCGCACGATCCATCCTTCGCTCGACCTTCTTCCCGCACATCCCCTCACCCAAACCCTACATCGCCATCCAGGAAGTCTATCCGACCACCCGGAACCATCCGGCGTACTACGGGATGTTCGATCCGTCGATCACCGACTATTATGCCTGGTTGATCCAGAAAAAAGACCGCATCATTCTCGGCGCGGCGCTTGAAACCGGCAACGAAACCAACGAAAAGTTTCAAAGTTTAAAGGAGAAGGTCGAGAAGCACTGCGATATCCGACTCGGAACTCCGATTCATCGCGAAGGGGCGTTCATCGCCCGTCCTTTGCGTTTTTCCCATCTCTTTTTCGGAAAAGGGAAGATTTCCTTGATCGGCGAAGCCTCCGGATCGATCAGCCCCACCTCGAGCGAAGGGTATAGCTATGCTCTGAATACAGCGAAACTCCTCTGTGATTCGATCGAGAAACATGGTCTCACCTCTCTAGCGACGTCATCGTATGACCGATCCGCGTGGATCATCCGTCTCTCGATTTTGGGGAAATGGCTGAAGTCCCCCGGAATGTATGTTTCCTGGATCCGCTCCCTTGTCATGAAATCCGGATTCACCGCCATCCCCCTCCCAAAAGAAAAATAGCTTTCGCTATTTCGTAACTTCGAATCCTTTGTATCGTGTTCCTTGATGGGTCAGAAATCCGATCGACTCTTCAGGAAACTTTTGATATTCCTTTTCCTTCACCATCATCGTAAAGAACGTCCCCTTGGTCGTCTTAAACGTGAAATAGAAGACACGTTTGTTCGGGACACGGTAAAGACCCGGCTCGATGTCGTTGTTTACCGGTAGAATCCGAACGGGTTTACGAATCAAGGTCGCTTCGATGGTTTCGACGGGTGAAAAGGAATTCCGAAAAAACAGAATGACGGCGTCCGTGAGTGCGAAAATCAACAGAAACGATGCGATGGACATGAAAAAGGCATCGATCACGATCATAAACTCACCTCTTAATCCAATCTTAACATGTTTTACATTTCCTTCCATTGCGACGCACTCGAGAATGAATGTACAATGGAGGAAATGAGATAAAGGAGTAAAATCATGGGAGAATTGTTGAGGATCGAAGGCTTGGTGAAGAAATACGGGGAGTTGACCGCGGTCGACCAACTGAACCTTTCGGTCAATGAAGGGGAATTGTTTGCGTTTTTGGGACCCAACGGCGCCGGGAAGTCGACGACCATCAACATCCTCTGCACCATCCTGCCGAAAACGGCCGGTGAGATTACGATCGATCAACTCAGACTCGGCAAGGATGACGAAGCGATCCGATCCAAAATCGGCGTCGTCTTCCAGCATTCTTTCCTCGACCAACTCCTGACGGTGGAAGAGAATCTGTCCAGCCGGGCATCGTTCTATAAACTCACGAAACAGGAAACGGCGGATCGCATCAAAGAACTCACCGGTTTATGTGGCTTGGGGGATTTTCTTAAGCGACCTTACGGGAAACTCTCGGGAGGTCAGCGCCGACGGGCGGACATCGCACGCGCCCTCATCAATAAACCGAAACTCCTCTTTCTGGACGAGCCGACGACCGGATTGGATCCGCAGACTCGTACGAAAATCTGGGATGCGGTGGAGGAACTCAGACGCAACCACAATACCACGGTCTTCATGACCACCCACTATATGGAAGAGGCGGCACGCTGCGACCGGGTGGCGATCTTGGATTACGGGAAGCTATTGGTGGTGGATACCCCCACCAACCTGAAGAGCGAATATGCGCCGACGAATTTGAAATTGGTCGTCAAGAATATCGAAAAAGTGAACGAAGTGCTTACGAAACGGGGGATGACGCCGTCGGTCTACGGAAACATCATCGAGACCGTGCTCAAGGAAAGCAAAGAGGCCTTGCCCATCCTTAATGAAGCGCAAGACTGGATCGAGACGTTCGAAGTCATGGATGGGAACATGGATGCGGTGTTCATGCAGTTTACCGGACGTGCGATCCGCGGGGAGAGCGAAGAATGAGAACCATCACACAACTAACCCTTCGCAATATGAAGATTTTCCTGCGTAACAAGAGCGAAGTTTTCTTCTCCTTCCTCTCTGTTTTCATCATCCTCGGCCTGTATGTCCTCTTTCTCGGCGATGTGCAGGTACGAAACATCCAAAGCATCGTCGGACAAGATTTCCCTGAAATCGAAGCGCTGGTCTATGCCTGGATGATGAGCGGTTTGGTCGCGGTCACCACCGTCACCCTTTCGCTGGGATCCCTCTCCCGCATGGTCCAAGACCGCGAACGCAATGTCTTCAACGATTTCATGGTCGCCCCGATCAAGCGGTGGCAACTGATCCTCGGCTATCTCTTCTCCACCCTGATCATCAGTATGACCATCTCGATCACCTTGTTCATCGCGAGCCAGTTCATCATCGTCGCCAAAGGCGGAGAGTTCATGGACCTTCAAACCACCCTCAAAGCCTTGGGGGTCGTCACGATGCTTGTCCTGTCCTCCGGCCTCCTCTTTCTCTTCGCGGTCTCCTTCATCCACAACGACACGGTGTTCTCCCTGGTCAGCACGATCATCGGTACCTTGATCGGGTTTGTGACCGGGGCGTACATGCCGATGGGCATCATGCCTCGGATCGTCCAGGATGTCTGCAATCTGATCCCGGTCTCCCAAGGCGCCAGCCTCCTGCGGCATCTATACATGGACGGGCTGATCAACCGTTTGTTTGAAGGTGCTCCGGCAAGCGTCCTGAGTGATTATCGTTTGATCCAAGGCATCGACCTGACCGTACGAAACACCGTGCTCACCGATCCGATCATGACGACGTATCTTGCGGGGAGCATCATAGTCTTTCTGATCCTCAGCATTCTACGTTTTAATGCCATGAAAAACTGAACGAGGGTTGCCCCTCGTTTTTACTTCGTTTCGATTGTTGCACCGTTCGTGTCGATCTGTAGGGGAACGATTTCCCATTGATTTCGCATATCCGTCAAATAAGGTCGGATCGTCTCGTCCAAATTTTTTCGATTCGACATGACCAGGATCGTCGGTCCGGCGCCGCTTAAGAAGACGACGGCGGAATCCGCGTTTTTCATTCTGTCGACGATGGCATCGAAATCGTGGATCAAGGATGAACGGTAGGGTTGGTGGAGTTTGTCCTGGGTCGCGACCTTCAGTAAAGCCGGATCACCCAAGGAGATCGCTTTCCCTAACAAGGCGCTTCGTGACAAATTGAACACCGCGTCTTTAAAGGAGACGGTTTCCGGCAGGACGGATCGGGCTTGCTTGGTGGAAAGATGGAAATCCGGAATCAAGGCAAGAATACTCCAATCGGGATGGACATCGAAGGATACCGAGATCGGTTTGCCATCGTCCATGACCGAAGCGACGCATCCACCAAAGAGAGCGGGTGCCACATTGTCCGGATGTCCTTCAAGCGAAGTACATAACTCGAAACACGCTTGTTTCGAAAGCGGGTATCCATGCATCGCGTTGGCTCCCAACACGCCGCACACCAATAAAGCGGCGCTGCTGCCCAACCCTCGCGCGATGGGGATTTTCGAATCGATCGTGATCTTGACGCCGTCGACCGGACGTTTCATCGCCTTCATCGTTTCGTAGTAAGCCTGATAGACAAGATTGGTTTCGTTCTGGTATTCTGCCGGACAACCTTCGATCACAACTCCCGAAGGAATCGATTCGAATCCGACTTCCGCAACCAACGAGAGGGCTAAACCGAAACAATCGAATCCGGAACCCAGGTTCGCGCTGGTCGCGGGCACACGTACCTTGATCATAGGATCTCCTTAATGACGCTTCTGACATAGTTGTCGAGTTGGTTTGGATCGATGAGATCATGGTGAAGGATGGGGAGGGAATGCAAGGCGGCAAGGGATGCCGGGATGGGGATGCCTGTGGTATTCGACATCGTCTGGATACTGTCGAGATCCGCTTCGATCGGCCAATGCATGGCTTTGGCGATGCTTTGGGGGAACTTGAAGGGGGAGGCGGTCGCCATGACGAGGCATTTCACCGAAGAAGGATTCTCTTCGGCGACCTTCCATGCGACGGCGGTATGAGGGTCAAGCAGATACTGGCGGGACTGATAAACCGAGCGGATCGTAGCGAGGGTTGCCTGGTCATCCGCATAGCCGGCTTTGAAGGTTTCCTGTAGTTTCAACCGTAGACTTTCGGGAACGACGAATCTCCCATCGCTTTTGAGGTCATCCATCAACCTACGGATCAAGGGAGAATCGCCATCGCTCATCGACCACAACAGTCTCTCCAAGTTGGATGAAATCAGGATATCCATCGAAGGTGATAATGTGGTCTCAAAGCCCCGGTTGCGATCGTAGATGCCGGTATGGAAGAAATCCGTCAAGACATGGTTCGAATTCGAAGCGCAGAGGAGATGACGCAAAGGCAAGCCACAGGATTTCGCGAGGTATCCGGCCAGGATGTTTCCGAAATTCCCGGTCGGTACGCTGACATCGATCATTTCGCCCATCGAGATTTCCCCGCGTGCGACCAAAGTGTTGTAGGCATGGACATAGTAGACGATCTGAGGGAGCAAGCGCCCGATATTGATGGAATTGGCACTGGAGTAGAGGATCTTTGGATCTTCCTCACGTGCGCTTAAAAAGCGTTTGACGGCGTTCTGCGCATCGTCGAAGTTGCCTTCAATCGAAGCGACTTTCTGATTCTTTCCGTTCTGGGTCGTCATCTGGAGGCGTTGGATCTCACTGATCCCGATTTCCGGGAAAATCGTGATGATCCCGATGTGAGGCAGGCCCTTGAGCCCGGTCAAAGCGGCCGACCCGGTATCCCCGCTGGTGGCCGCCAGGATCACCAGGTCCTTGTCTAACTTCATTTTTTCCCGTGCCTTCACCAACATCCGCGGAAACAAGGATAACGCCACATCTTTGAACGCCGCGGTCGGACCGTGGAAAAGTTCCACGATGTAACGGTCGCCGACCTTCTTCGTCGTCACGACCTCCTCGCTCTCAAACCGACCGGTATACGCTTCGCGGATGCATGCATCGAGTTCTTCCAATGTAAAGTCGCTAAACCAAGGGGCGAGGATCTCCCTCGCCAAGTCTTGATAGTTCAGGATCGTGAATGTCTTCGCGTCGAACCGAGGTAATGTCGAAGGGAAAAACAAGCCTCCGTCGGGTGCCAATCCTTCCAATATCGCTTGTGCGGATGAGACATCGATCCGCTCATCCCGTGTACTTGTATATCGCATGGCCGTCTTCCCTCCGCTTCTTGTATTTGGATACTTCCTATGATAGAATGTTTCAAATTAGGTTGCAAGTCTTTTCATGATTGTGACGGAAAGAAGGGGTCGCGATGGAAATCGCATTGTTGGGGAACGGTACGGTCGCGCAAGGGGTGATTTCCCATATCGCTCTGCTTCAAACGCAAAACAAGACGACGTTCCATGTCGCCAAAGTGCTTCTGCGCGAAACCCGGGAACTTCCGTCCCCGCTCTACACCCATGATTTCCAAGCGATTCTGAATGACAAAAAAATCAAGATCATCGTCGAAGCGATAGGTGGGATCCACCCGGCTTATGATTATGTGAAGGCGGCGATTCTGGCGAAGAAGCATGTGGTTAGCGCCAACAAGAACCTTGTCAGCGAGCACGGGGAAGAACTCGATCGTTTGGCGAAGGAAAACAAGGTCGCGTTCTTGTTTAGCGCGGCGGTCGGAGGCGGGTTGCCGATCCTATCGACCCTCTCGCGGGTACGACGCGTCGAAGAGATCACACGGTTCGAAGGGATCCTCAACGGGACCACGAATTACATCCTGGATGCGATGACACGCAGAAACATGCCTTTTGCGGAAGCGTTGAAGAAAGCGCAGGAAGCGGGGTATGCGGAAGCCGATCCCAGCGGCGATCTTCAAGGTGCCGATCTCCTGTATAAGGTGCGCGTCGCGGCGTGTGTGGGAATGAACGTTTGGATCGACCCCCGAAGCATCGCGAAGTTGTCTTTGGAGTTCATCGCGAAAGAAGACATCGACTATTTCGCCTCAAGGGAGCGGGTCATCCGCTATCTTGTCAACGTCTCGAAACACGACGGGAAGTTCTCCGCCTACATCCAACCGACCGCGGTCGAGGCGAGTGAAATCGCCGCGCTCGTATTCGACAATAACAACTACTTTTCCTATACCGGGGAGCGAAGTCGGACGCAAATCTTGATCGGGCAGGGGGCGGGTGGATCCGTGACCGCCGCCAACATCCTTCGCGACCTCGCCTTGATCCAAGACGGGATCCGGTGGTTTCTCGACGGTGATGCGGAATCGGTGGTCGCCGACCCCACCGGCATCACGATGCGTTACTACCTTCGCATGAGCCTTGACGCGTATCACCGGCTCAATCCGGAATACATCGTCCAATCGACCCCGACCTTGTCGGGCATGCGGTGCATCACCGCATTGATGAAGGTCGCTGAACTCTGCAAAGTCATTGAGAATCTTCAAACCATCGATCCGAAAGTCTTCGCCGTCGCCATCAAAGAGGAGGCAGAAACATGCTGAAAGTTGTCAAATTCGGGGGATCTTCCCTCGCCGATGCGACGCAGTTCGCCAAAGTGAAAGACATCGTCCTTGCCGACCCTCTGCGTAAGGTCGTGGTGGTTTCCGCCGCGGGGAAACGGTATCCGGGCGACCACAAGATGACGGATTTGCTTTATCTGATCCATGCCCATCTTCAATACGGTTTCTCGCAGGATGACATCGTGCGGATCATCGTGGAACGGTTGACCCTGATCCGCGATCAATTGCGCGTGGACTATGCGATCGAAGAAGATTTGTCGCGTATTTTCGGGTCATTGTCGAAAGACATTTCGATCGATGAATTGGTTTCCCGCGGTGAATACCTCAACGCGAAACTTATGGCGGCCTATCTAGGGTATGCGTTCGTGGATGCGTCGAGCGTCATCTTCTTCGGATATGACGGTCAACTGGATACCGCGAAAACCTACCAAGCCCTTCAAGACGCCTATACCGTCCACCAGAAAATGGTGATTCCGGGATTCTACGGCAGTCTGCCCAACCATAAAATCAAAATCATGAGTCGCGGCGGGTCCGACATCACAGGTTCTTTGGCCGCAGCGGCGTTGGATGCGCAACTGTATGAAAACTGGACGGATGTATCGGGAATCTTGATGGCCGATCCGAAGATCGTGAAAGACCCCAAGGCGATACAACGCATGACCTATGCGGAACTCCGCGAACTTTCGTTTCTCGGGGCTTCCGTCCTGCACGAAGAGTCCGTCATGCCCATTAAGCTGAAACACATCCCCCTGCAGATCCTCAACACCAACGAACCGGATCATCCCGGTACGCTGATCGACGAGAAATTCGAACTCGAGGAAGATCAAGACGATCGCTTCGTCACCGGGATCGCGGGGCGAACCGGATTCTATGTCCTCACCATCTATAAAGAACAGATCCTTGCGGATACGTCGATCGTACGCAAGACCTTGGAAATCTTCGATAACTACCATGTGCAGATCGAACATATCACCTTGGGACTCGACAGCTTCTTACTAACGGTCTCGTCGGCGCAGATCCGCGACCGTCTCTATGATGTCGTCGGGAAGATCCAAAGCGAATGCAAACCGGACACCTTGGACATCGAAGAGAACATCGCGATGATCGCCTGTGTCGGACGTCGCATGCGCTATCGCCCGGGGATTTCCGGGAAACTCTTCAGCGCCTTGGGGAACCACGGCATCAACATCCGCATCATCACGCAGGGCACCAACGAAATCAGTATCATCGTCGGGGTTGAAAGCAAGGACTACATCGATACCGTCAAAGTCATCTATGACAGTTTCATGGGATAGGGGGAACAATGAACATCGCGATTCTAGGGGCGACCGGGATGGTCGGCCGGGAAATGATCAAGGTTTTGGAAGAAAGGGATTTTCCCGTCACCAGCTTGCGTCTGCTGGCCAGCGCACGCAGTGTCGGCGTGAACATCCCGTTTCACGGAAAAGAAATCCAGGTCGAAGAAGCCAAGGAAACATCGTTCGAGGGGATGGATATCGTCTTCGGGGCGGTTTCCAATGCGATGGCGAAGAACTTCGCCCCGTTCATCGTGGATGCGGGGGCGACCTTCATCGACAATTCGTCCGCGTTCAGAATGATTTCCAACGTCCCTTTGGTCGTTCCCGAAATCAATCCCGAGGATGCTTTTAAACATCATGGCATCATCGCCAACCCGA
>Ga0154525_108_pt8 | contig 52862 bp, 54 predicted proteins | sample RifGroE2_FD_105668 | JGI IMG/M metagenome (GOLD analysis project Ga0154525, IMG submission 105668) | Firmicutes bacterium GWE2_51_13
ATTCAGGTTGACGTTCACCGGCGGCGACCATCCACGCATTGCGTGTGTCCTGGTCGATCGCGGCGAGGATTTCGTTGATTTGGGCAAGCAGGTCCGTGTCTTCTTGACGCAAGGCGACGGAGACGGTGGTATCCAGCGGATCGGTGGCGAAGCCGCTGCCTGCGGCGAACTGGACGATCGTCAGATCGGGGTTGGACGCGACGATCGACTTGGCGACCGGGAATTCGGAAACCATGGCATCCGCATCCGACATCAGGACCGAGTTGGCCAAGAGCGGGAAGGAATCCAGCGGCGTCCCGTGGACGACGCCGGCGATCTGTTCAATGACGGTGTCGTGGAAGGTCGATTTCTGCGCGATGACGTTGGCGCCGGCGAAATCGGTGAGCGATGTCGCGGAAGCATAGGCTGAGTCCTTACGTACGATCAAGACAAGGTCGGAGTTGTAATAGGGGTCGGAGAAGGCGACTTCCTGGCGGCGTTCTTCCGTATCCGTCATCCCGGCGACGATCATGTCGATATCGCCTTCGTTCAGCGAAACGATCAAGCCTTCCCATGCGATTTTCTTGACGATCAAGGTCAAATCCAATTCATCGGCGATATGCTGGGCGATCGAGACGTCGTATCCGTCGCAGAAACTGGCGGAATCGCCGTCGATGGGAAGGGCGGTGTCGGTGTCCTGCACCTGCGTCCAGTTAAACGGGGCGTAGTTGCATTCCAATCCGACGGTCAAGGTGTCTTGCGTTTCCTGGGGAGCGGCGCAGCCGGTCAAGACCAGTAAAACCAAGGTGGCGATGATAAAGAATCTGTTCATGTGTGTTTCCTCCTGGGATTAAAACAAAAGACCATGTAGCTATACACGGTCTTGTCCAGGACAGATCGGGTGATAGCGCCACTTCATCTCTGAAGGAGTGTTACGGATCTTATCGCGTAACCCCACGACCCTGCATTGCCATGCGGATCGTTCGGCGGTGATTACCTTTCGCTTGGTTCGACGCCTGCCGGCTCACCAAGGTACTCATTCGCACCGCTACCTCTATATACTCTTTTGTTTGACGTTAGTTTAATGAAATAAAAGGGAGTTGTCAACCCTTTTGTTTCAAATTTTCAGATTTATTTTCATGAACCCAGAATTGCATCCGCTCGTCGTTATGCAGCGCGTTGATCAGATTCTTCTTCGCGGAAGGGAAACGATCGTAGATTTCAAGGACGAGCCGTTTGCTTTCCTGTCGTTGGGTATGACCGTCCATCGGACAGGTCGATTGGACGAAGGGGAGGTTCAATCGTTTGACTTCGTTGCGAATTTCGTCCTCGTGCACATAGACGAACGGTCGTATGAACGTCATATCGCTTTGCGACATGTGCATCTTCGGGAGGAAGGTGGACAGCTTCCCGCCGTGGATCGCATTCATCAGCAAGGTCTCAAGCGCATCCTCCGCATGGTGGGCGAACGCGACTTTCGTGCATCCCAGCTTCTTCGCTTCCCGGATGACCAACGCCTTCTTGAACTTGGAGCATAGCGAACACTTCAAGGACCCGTCTTCCTTCGCTTCTTTCTTCAAAGCTTCATAAATCTTGGTTTCCACATGAATGAGTCGGATCTTGTGGTTTTCCATATAGGAATCAAGTTCGCTGAATTCCATTCCCTCAAACCCCATTTCAAGGTGGATTCCGAGCACTTCGAAGTTCTTAAACGATTTCTTACGGTATTCCTCCAACGCAAGCAATAGCAGGCAAGAGTCCTTGCCTCCGCTGACGCCGACCGCGACGACGTCCCCGTCTTCGATCAAGTCATAGTGATAATCGGCCAAACCGATGTTCCGTACGATTTTCTTCATGCATCTTCCTGCCTTTTGTTTCAAATTTTACCATAGTTGCGTTATAATAGCATGGAAAAGCGGTGATACTTTTGGACGGCGTGTGCTTGATCAATAAACCGAAGGGGTATACCTCCTTCGATGTCGTGAATAAACTGAGACGGATTCTGGGTGAGAGGCGGATCGGCCATACCGGGACGCTGGACCCCCAGGCGGAAGGGGTTTTGGTCGTGTTGCTTGGAAAAGCAACCAAAGCCATGCCTTTTTTAGTGAGTCATCGCAAAGAATACGTTGCGAAATTGAAACTGGGCGTGAAGACGGATACCGGCGATGTCTGGGGTGAAACGATCGAAACGATGGAAATGGAGATGCCGGACAAAGAGCGCGTCGACGCCGTCTTGCGTTCATTCATCGGCGAATATTCACAGATCCCTCCGATGGTCAGTGCGATCCGGGTCGACGGGAAAAGGCTGTATGAATATGCAAGGCAGAACAAGACGATCGAGCGGAAAGCGCGGGAAATCCAGATCCATGAGATCGAGTTGATCAGCATCGAAGATGAAATCGAATTCAGGGTGGTTTGTTCCAGCGGGACCTACATCCGCACGCTGTGCGAAGACATCGCCGAACGCTTCGGTGGGATCGGGACGATGAGTAAGCTGACCCGGACGAAAGTGCAGGAGTATACGCTTGAATCCTGTCAGGAATTAAGTACCTTGACCCTGGAAACGGTAAGACTGCAAAGTTTGGCATCGGTATTGTCCCATATGCCCAAGATCGACATCGACGACCCGACCTTCGTTTATCACGGGAAACCCCTGAAACTTGACATGATCGAAGAAGAAGTTTTGTTGATGTATCGGGATGAAGCTTTGGCGGTCTATAAAAAAGCGGAGAACGGCGAGTATCGCAGCCTCCGCGGACTTTGGTAGGAGAAACAAATGGAAATAGTACACTATTCAATCAACGAAGAATTTCCGAAGATCGAGCCGTATGCCGCGTGCATCGGTTATTTCGACGGATTCCATATCGGACACATGGGTTTGGTCGACGAAACGCTGGACATCGCCCGGCGTAAAGGGATCAAGAGCGCGGTCATCACCTTCGACCCCGACCCTTGGGTCGTTCTGAAGAAAATCGACCGTCCGATCCACCTGACTACCATGCAGGACCGGATGATCATCGCATCGCAGAAGGGGATCGACTACTGGATCGCCATCCGATTCGACGAAACCCTGGCGCATCTGCCCCATGAAGTGTTTAGCGACAAGCTGGCGGCGACGCCTTTGGTCGCCTTGGTGAGCGGCTTCGATTTCACCTACGGCGACAAGGGAAGCGGGAACGTGGCGACCTTGAAGCAAGAAGCCAAAGGAAGGTTCGATGTCATCGAGATTCTTCCGATTACGTATGAAGGCCAGAAAATCAGCACGACACGCATCAACCAACTGATCGACGATGGGAAGATCGCCGACGCGAACCGTTTGTTGGGTCGGATCTACACCTTGTCCGGGATCGTGGTGGGCGGACGCAGGATCGGACGTAAAATGGGCTTCCCGACCGCCAATCTCGCCGTCGATTCGGAATACCGCATCCCGCGCATCGGGGTTTATGCCGGACGCGTCGAAGTCGAAGGCGTCTGGTACGACGCCATGATCTCCGTCGGAAGCAATCCGACCGTCACCCAAGAGCGAAGCATCAGCATCGAGGCGAACCTTTTCGATTTCGACCGGGACATCTACGACCAAACGGTCAAATTCGAATTCCATCAATACCAACGCGATGAAGTCAAATTCTCCAGTCTGGAAGAGTTGATCGCGACCATCCGCGAGGACGAGGTCGCTTGCCGCGCTTATCTACGTGGCAACCGCTAATTATCCTTCCGCATATCTCGCTTTAATGCGCGAGGTGATGTCGGATGACTATGACGCTTGGCTGGCGGCGCAGGACGCGCCGCTTTTTCGCGCGGTACGACTGAATCCGCGCAAGATTTCAGTCGACGAGTTTCTGCGCGAGTTCCCCGATGCGAAACGGATCGAGGGCTATCCCGCTTACCTCTATCATGTTCCGACGACCGATGTTTCGTTGGGGAACCATCCTTTCCATCATGCGGGATGTTTCTATCTCCAAGAACCTTCCGCAAGCCTGGTGGTCGAAGCGCTGGACATCCAGGAAAATGAAAACGTGTTGGACTGCTGCGCCGCCCCGGGAGGGAAAAGCACGCAGATCCTCTCGAAACTCGGCGGGACAGGGATTCTGGTCAGTAACGAAATCGACCCCAAGCGCAATCAGACCCTGCGGTTCAACCTTCAGCGCTTCGGCGAAGACAACCTCATTGTCACCCAGAACGATACGAAAACCTTGGGCGAGTCCTTTATCGGCTTTTTCGATAAAATCGTCGTGGACGCCCCGTGCAGCGGGATGGGGATGTATCGCAAGGATCCTTCGGGGATGAAATACTTCTCGACCAACAACATCCTCCATTGCGCCAGGATGCAGAAAGACATTCTTGAGAATGTTTACCCCTCGTTGAAAGAGGGCGGCGTACTGGTGTATTCCACCTGCACGTTCGCCAAAGAGGAAAACGAAACGCAGATCCAACATTTCATCGAGAGGCATCCGGACATGGTGATCGAAGACCTGCCGTTCTCCATCGGAAGGGAAGGCCTCGGGGATTTGGATGAGAACCTTAAAAAATGCCGTCGAATCACCGTTCTTGAAGGCGGGGAAGGACACTTCATCTGCCGGATGCGTAAACTGGGCAAGCAAGACGAAAGACAACCGGACTTGCTTCAACCGGTCGCGAATCCGTTGATCCGGAACTTCGTTTCCATGTTTCTCGACGATTCGATCCGCGGCTACGTCGTCCATGACAAGATCAATCTTGCGCGTCGTGAACTTCCCTGTCCAAGTAAAATCAACGTCGTACAAGCCGGGGTCTATCTCGGGGAGAAAATCCAGGATCGGATCGAGATCGACCATGCTTTTGCGTCCTCGCAGATTGCACTCACGTTTTTCAAACAGAAAATCGAACTGGGGGAAGAAGATACACAGCGTTTCATGCATGGCGATACGATCGATATCGAAGGGATCAAGGGATATGTCTTGATCGGATATCAAGGGAAATACTACGGCTTGGGGAAAGGGGACGGTCGACTCATTAAGAATAAGTTCCCAAAAGGGATTCGAGTTTTTCAGAAGTTTTCAGAAAATAGATAAATTTTCACTTGCATTCTCGTAATTCTGTTATATAATCATCGCATAAGCTGTGAACGGGAGTAGTAAACGTCACGCTTCATTCAAGAGAGCCGCTCCTTGGTGCAACGCGGTATGAAGCAACGTCGAACGTGTCCGGGAGCTGGTCGTGCGAAAGTTGAGTGCGATCCGTCGTCGGCGTTAACGAACAGAGTTGCCGGGAGAAATTCCCGGAAGTTAGGTGGTACCGCGTCAATCACGTCCTTTCATTATTATGAAAGGGCGTTTTTTTTGTAAAGGAGGATGACATGAACATTAATTACGGACCGATTCTACCCTTCATGGAGTATTTACTGAAAGGGACCTATGTTACATTACAAATCGCCGCGATGGCGGCGATCGGGGGATCGACCCTCGGCTTATTCTTCGGGTTGAGCAGCCGACGAAGAGACCCGATCGGGTTCTTGGTACGCGCGGTGGTCGACTTCTTCCGCGGAACGCCCTTGGTGTTCCAGCTGATGTTCTTCCATCTGGGCTTACCGCAGATCACCGGTTGGGTACCGACCATCATGACTTCCGCCGGCATCGTGTTCTCGCTGAACTCCGCCTGTTATCTCTCCGAAATCCTGCGTGCCGGGATCGAGTCGATCGATAAAGGGCAATCCGAGGCCGCGATCGCGCTTGGGGTCAAGAAAATGGACATCACCTTCAGCATCATCATCCCGCAGGCCATACGCAACGTATTGCCTGCCATCATGAATGAATTCATCACGTTGGTTAAGGAAACCTCGGTGGTCTCTATGATCGGCGCCGCCGACCTGATGCGTCGCCAGTCGATCATCAGCGGAACGACCTTCCGTTACTTCGAACCGCTCTTGGTGGTCGGAGCCGTCTACTACATCCTCAACAAAGTCCTGAGCAGTCTTGGGAAAGTCATCGAAAGGAAGCTGCGCTATGATTAAACTGGTCAACGTGAAAAAAGAATTCAAAGGCGTCACCGTCCTGCAAAACGTGAACTGTACGTTTGAAAACGGGAAGACCTATGCGATCATCGGATCCTCCGGGGCAGGCAAGAGCACGCTCCTGCGATGCATCAACTACCTCGAAAAACCGACGGAAGGGGAAGTCTGGCACGACGACATCGAAATGATGACCCACCAGAACCAACTCCACGAAATCCGCGAGAAATGCGGGATGGTCTTCCAGAACTTCAACCTCTTCGCCCATATGCGGGCGCTTGACAACGTGATGTTCGCACTGAAGAAAGTCAAGAAGCTTAGCGACGACGAAGCGAAGAAGATCGCAACCCAACGCCTGAGCGATGTCGGCTTGGCCCATCGCCTACAAAACTACCCCCATCAATTGTCCGGCGGGGAAAAACAACGCGTCGCGATCGCCCGGGCGCTCGCCATGGAACCCAAGGTCATGTTGTTTGACGAACCCACCTCGGCCCTCGACCCCGAAATGACCCAGGAAGTCCTCAAAGTCATGAAAGGGCTCAACCATACCGGGATGACGATCATCATCGTCACCCATGAAATCAATTTCGCCAAGGAAGTCGCAGATGAAATCATCTATATGGACAAGAGCGAAATCCTGGAAATCACGGAGACGAAAACGTTCTTCGCCACACCGAAAAGCACACGGGCCAAGGAATTCCTTGCCAACATGATCTAAGGATCAAGAAAGAGAGACCTCATGAAAAAAATCCTCGTCCTTCTCCTCGCCGCCCTCTTATTCACCGGCTGCACGCAAACCAAATCCAAAGGGACTTTGAAAGTCCTGACCTCATCCGGCTATCCTCCCTATGAAATCGTCAACGAAAAAGGCGAACTCGACGGATTCGACATCGAACTGGGCAACCTGATCGCCGCCGAAATGGGCTATGAAATCGAATGGGTCGACATGGACTTCGACGGCATCATCGCCGCTCTGAACGCCGATCAAGGCGACATGTCCTTGGCCGGCTTCAACGCCGCCCCCGACCGTGGGGTCGACTTCTCCGATGCCTACTACCAAGACGGGGAAAGCCCGTACTGGGTCTTGACCCTGGCTTCCAACGATTGGTCGTCCGCCGATGATGTGAAAGGGACGACGGTCGGCATCCAGATCGGCACCGTCCAAGCCGCGGCCGTCGATTCGATCGCGAGTGAATTCGAACTGACCAAAGACGCACGTAAAGACATCGGCCAGATGGTCCAGGAAATCATCAACGGACGGATCGACTGGATCTTGATCGACAAGACCGTCGCCGACCAGTACATCGCCAGCTATACGCAATTGACGACCTTCGAATTGCAGAACCAAAACTTCTCCGACATTTCCTACAACGCCGTGGCGCTTCCGTTGGGATCCGAACTGACCGATGAAGTCAACGCCGCGATCGCGACGCTGAAAGCCAGCGGAAAAATCGACGAACTGATCGCGAAGTGGTTCACCGAAGAAGCCGAGTAACTTGTTGTTCCCCCGACGAGTATGGTATAATGCCCTCGGGTGATACAATGGCACAGGAATATGTCTTGATCCAGCCGGATCATGCGCATCTCGGACAAATCGCGCTGACGAAAGAAGTCTTCGAGATGATCGCGCGAATCGCATGCGAAGAAGAAGACGGAGTCGCGGGATTGGATGTCGGACCCCTTAAGCGTCCGGTACTCTGTAAAATCCAGGACAACCTGCTCAACGTCCATGTGGAAGTCAAAATCAAATACGGGAGTAATGTCAGTAAGGTGTGCGAGGATCTTCAACTGAAGATTTTCCAGGCCGTATTGCAGATGACCGACCTGAAATGCAACCTGATCGACATCAAAGTCGCCGGATTCGCTTTCAACGCCCACTAGGGCGTTTTTTTTGCGGGGAAGTGGTTAGAACAGTGGAAACATGGTAAAATAGACACGATAACGGAGGAAGTTTATGAAACGACACGTACAGCGCAGGAAGGCGATGGAATGCATTTACCAGCACCTGCTGCTTGCCAAGGAGATCCAGGTCGTCCTGGCGGAAAACATGATCCTGGGATTGAGCGATGAAGAAAAATTCGTCCGTGAGATCTGCCTACTCGCGATCGAACATAAGAAAGAACACGTCGCGTTGATCAATGCGCGTTTGAAGGATTGGGACTTCGTCCGCCTGGGTTATATCGAGCAGGCGATTTTACTCTTGGCGTTGGGGGAACTCGCGTTGGCCGACGTGGAACGCACCGTCATCATCGACGAAGCGGTCGAACTGGCCAAGGAATTCGGCGATACCGACGCCTATAAACTGATCAACGGGGTCTTGGACCAACTATGAGCCAACAGGTCTGGAGCGTTGCTTCCTTACTCCAATTCATCAAATTGAAACTGGACAACGATCCGGTCCTGACCTCGGTCTGGCTGAAAGGGGAGCTGTCCAATTTTACGGCGCACCGCAGCGGACATTGGTATTTCACCATCAAAGAGGAAAACGCGCGCATCAGCTGCGTCATGTTCTCCAACCAAGCCTCAAAAGTCGGGTTCATCCCGAAAGAAGGCGACAAAGTATTACTGAGGGCTTCGGTTTCGCTATACGCACCGCAAGGTCAACTCCAACTTTACGTCACGCAGATGCAGCATGAAGGCTTGGGGGACTTGTATCAGAAATTCGAAGCATTGAAGAAGAAACTCCATTCCGAAGGATGGTTCGAGGAGGGGCGTAAGAAAGCCCTGCCGAAGTATCCCAAGACCGTCGGGATCATCAGCGGAAAAGAGACGGCGGCGCTGCAGGATATCCTGTCGACGCTGAAGAAACGCTGGCCAAGCGCCGACATCAATTTTTATCCAAGCCTGGTCCAAGGCAACCTCGCGGCGGACCAGATCATCAATCGGCTTAGACAAGCGGATGCGGACGATAACGACGTATTGATCCTCGCCCGCGGCGGGGGGTCGATCGAAGACCTTTGGCCGTTCAACGAAGAGAAAGTCGCACGATGCATCGTCACCTTGAAAACCCCTTTGATCGCCGGGATCGGACATGAAACCGACGTCACGATCGCCGACCTGGTCAGCGATTTCAGGGCGCCGACCCCGACCGGGGCCGCCCAAGCGGCGGTACGCGACCAAAACGAAGTAAAAATGGAACTATCCCAATTGAAAATCCGCGCCTACAACGCCATGGTGCAGCTATATCGGGCGAAGACCTTGGGGTACTCACCGTTGAAGAATTATCCCGCCTGGCAGAATCCCGACCTTTTATGGCAGGATGCCGCGGTGAATCTGACGATGGCGACGCAACGCTTGACCGTTCTATCTTCGAAAGTGTCCGCGCAGCGCGAACGGCTTCAAAACCTGAGTTCCACATTGCTGTCGGAGGGATCGCGAGTCCAAAACTTAAAACGCGAAGTCTGGCTGAAAAACCGGGAGATCCTACTTCAGAAAAGCCTGCGTCTGGGGGATAAAGAGCGATTCCAGATGCAACGGACACTGAGCGTGCTCAACGCGCTCTCGCCTTTGGCCGTCTTAGAGAGAGGCTATGCGATCCCGTTTCTGGATGGGAACGTCGTGAAATCGATCGACGACGTCAATGTCGGCGATGAACTGAGAATCCGGATGTCGAATGGAAATCTACGTGTCAACGTGTTGGAAAAGGAGATAAACCATGAGTGAGAAACAAAGCTTCGAAGTCGCGATGAACCGTTTGAATACGATCATCGGATCGCTTGAACGCAACGACATAACCCTGGACGAGTCCTTGGTCTTGTTTGAAGAAGGATTGCGTCTGGTGAAAGAATGCGACGGCCAACTGAAGAACTTCGAAGGTAAAGTCCGTGAATTGATGGAACATTACAACGCGAAAGGGGAATGAACATGAAACACTTCATCGAAGAATCCCTGCAAGAATGCCTGGATTCGCTGCCCGAATCCAAAATCAGAGAGGCGATGAGCTATTCGCTTCTGGGCGGCGGGAAACGCATCCGCCCCTTGCTTTTGCTTTCCTGCCTGAAGGATCTTGAAATCGACCCGCTCTTAGGGTTGGACGCCGCTTCAGCCTTGGAAATGGTCCATACCTATTCGCTCATCCATGACGACCTTCCGGCGATGGATAACGACGATTACCGTCGCGGACGGTTGACCTGTCATAAAATGTTCGACGAAGCCACCGCGATCTTAGCCGGCGACGGTTTATTGACGTTGGCGTTTGAAGTGCTTGCGAAAAGCAACTATGCCAATCTCGATAAAGTCGCACTGATCCGCGAACTCGCGATCGCGGCGGGAAGCGCAGGCATGGTCCTGGGTCAGACCAAAGACATCGAATTCGAAGATCTTCCCGTCGCGGATGTGGATGAACTGATCGAAATGTACCGCAATAAAACCGGCAAACTGCTGGCGGTCGCGCTGAAGATGGCTGCGATCCTGGCCGGGCGATACGATGAACTGGATGTCTACGCATCGATCGGGGAGAACGCGGGGATCGCGTTTCAAATCCAGGACGATATCCTCGATGTCACCAAAACGACCGAAGAACTCGGAAAAACCGCCAACAGCGACCTCGTAAACCATAAAAGCACGGTGGTATCCTTATTGGGTCTGGACGAAGCCCACCGTACTTGTGAAAAATACTATCAGACTGCGTTTGACACCTACGCAAGCCTGGGGTTGAAAAGCGGCGAAGTACGCAAACTACTTGAACTCCTGATCAATCGCCAGAACTAGGAGGAACGAAATGATCGAACAACTCGACGGACCGGAGATTCTAAAGAAACTGTCCGTTAAACAAATGAACATGCTGGCGGCCGAAATCCGCAGTTTTTTGATCGACAGCGTTTCGAAGACCGGGGGGCATCTCTCCAGCAATCTGGGCGTCGTCGAACTGACGATCGCGCTCCATGCGGTGTTCGATTCCCCGAAGGACAAACTCATTTTCGACGTCGGACATCAAAGCTATGTGCATAAGATCCTGACCGGTCGTTCCGGCCGTTTCGATACGATGCGGCAGTGGGAAGGGCTGTGCGGTTTCCAAAAAATGTCCGAAAGCGAACATGACGTCTGGGAAGCCGGACATGCGGGGACCTCGCTGTCGGCCGCGTTGGGCTATGCGACCGCCCGCGACCTGAACGCCGAGAACCACCAGGTCGTTTGCATCATCGGCGACGGTTCGATGAACAACGGGATGGTCTACGAAGCGTTGAACCAGATCGGCGACGAGCAACGCAACCTGGTAATCATTCTCAACGACAACGCCATGTCGATCTCGCAGAACGTGGGGGCGCTAACCAAGTCCCTGGCGAAACTGCGGACCAGCAACTCCTATAACCACATCAAACACGATGTGAAGGAAATCCTGAAAAGCAATTCGGTCGGCACATCCGTGCTGGGCGGCTTGCAGAAGGTGAAAGATACCTTGAAGAAAAGCATCGTCGATTCGTCGATCTTCGGCGAACTCGGCATCGAATATCTCGGTCCGGTCGACGGACATGATTTTAAACAACTGATCCGCATCTTGAACACTGCGAAAAAGCATGAAGGACCGGTTTTGGTCCATGTGTTGACCGTGAAAGGGAAGGGTTATCCCCACTCCGAAAACGATCTGAACGGGACGTGGCACGGCGTCAACCAGTTCGACCCCGACACCGGAACCAACATCAACCAGTTGCCTGCCGGTCATTTGCCTTGGTCGCAGGTCGTTTCCGAAACCTTGATCCGTCTGAGCAAGAAAGACGAAAAGATCCTGGCGATCACCCCTGCGATGATGCAGGGAAGCAAACTGGAAAAGTACTTCGCACTTTTCCCGACGCGCAGTTTCGACTGCGGGATCGCGGAAGAACATGCGGCGACCTATGCGGCCGGTCTTGCCTTGGCCGGATACAAGCCGTTCCTCTCGATCTATTCGACCTTTTTACAGCGATCCTATGATCAAATCAACCACGATATCGCACGGATGGACCTGCCGGTGGTTTTGGGGATCGACCGTAGCGGACTGGTCGGCGAAGACGGGGCCACGCACCATGGCGTCTTCGATGTCGGGATCTTACGCCCCATCCCCAACTTGATCCTCAGCCAACCTAAAGACGCGACGGAAGCGCAGCATCTGCTTTATACCGCGTTCAACCAAAAACATCCGTTTGGTATCCGTTATCCGCGCGGAAACGCGTTCTTTCAGGAAGTCGGAACCTATCAAGAAATCGAAACCGGTACATGGACTTCTTCCAAAGCCTTGAATCAAGCCGACTTGATCGTCATCGCCTACGGACCCGACGTCGATAAGATCGTACAGAAGGCTGAAATCAACCAACTTAACATCGCGACCGTCAACGCGCGTTTCTTCAAACCGTTGGACCACCGCATGCTGCAAGCGATCGCTTCCCTGAAAAAACCGGTCATCGTCTATGAAACCGACATGCTGGCGGGGGGCTTGTCCTCGGCGATCCTGGAATGGATCTGCGATAACAATATCTCGATGGATCTTCATCGCATCGGACTTGAAGATAAGTTTGTGGAACACGGGTCCGTCCCGCAACTCCGTAAGGATTCCAAGATCGACATCACGACGCTGTTCAATCGGATCGTTTCGATCCTAGGCAACCATGCGGATTGATCTCTATCTGGTCGACCACGGGGTTTATCCGACCCGCAATCGAGCCCAGGAAGCCATCAAACAAGGATTGATCCTCATCAACGGACAAATCATCGTCAAACCTTCCCATGACGTATCGGAGAACGATGTCGTCAGTACTTCGGATGAAACCAAATATGTCGCCCGATCCGGCAACAAACTGGCCATGGCGATCCAGGAAGCCGACCATGATTTCACCGATAAGAACGTCTTGGACCTGGGGGCGTCGACCGGCGGGTTCACGCAGGTCGCACTGCTGCGAGGCGCGAAGCATGTGGTCGCGGTCGACGTGGGCAGCGGCCAGCTAGAAGAAAGCCTGCGCAACGACCCGCGCGTGACCTCGATGGAAAACACCGATGCGCGCGAATTGGCCATGAATCCCTTAGGACGCCATTTCGATATCCTCTTGATGGATGTCTCGTTCATCTCGGGACGCAAGATCCTCGCCGCGCTTTTGCCCGTCTTAAAACCGCCGCTATTCGCCTACGTCCTCATCAAACCGCAGTTTGAAGTCGGTCAAGCCAACGTCAACGACCGCGGTATCGTCAAAAACCAACGCGTCGTCGATGCGATGTTGGACGAGTATCGAAACTTCCTGAAAGAGTATGGATGTAAAATCAAATCCCTTTTCCCTTGCGGATTTAAAGGAAAAGAGGGGAATATCGAATATTTTGTCGTATTTGAGAAAACGGAGATCAGTTAAGGGGGTCGACGCATGCTACGATCGTTATATCTGAAGAACTTTGTTTTAATCGATGAAGCGAACCTGGATTTCACGGAAGGTTTCAGCGTGTTCACCGGCGAGACCGGGGCGGGGAAATCGATCTTGATCGATGCCATCGGCCTGCTGTGCGGTGATCGGCTGACGGTCGACACCATCCGCAAATCCGCCGACAAAATGATCGTTGAGGGCGCGTTTGAAATCCGTAGCGACATCGCAAGGAAAATCCTCGACGACAACGGATTCTCCGAAGACGAGGTAACGGTCATCTCGCGCGAGCTGACCCTGGAAGGGAAGAGCGTCAACCGATGCAACGGACGCATCGTCCCCGTTTCTTTCCTGCGCGAACTCGGACCCGCGATGGTCGACATCCACTCCCAACACGACACCCAGTATCTTCTGAACGTCAAATACCACCGCACTTTGTTGGATCAATTCGGTCGACATGACGAGTTGATGGCAACGACGGCGGCGACCTATAAAGCCTACGACCGACTCCAAAAAGAATATGACGAACTCTTACAAACCAGTCTGAATCCGGACGACCTGGGTTTTTTGCGTTATCAAATCGATGAAATCGACGGGGCCGAACTGAAAATCGGCGAAGATGACGAGTTGGAAACCCAACAAAAGACGATGATGGCGTTCGAGAAGATTTCAAGCCGTCTGAATTCGGCGATCGAATACTTGGAAGACGACGGCGGAATCCTGACAAAGTTCTATGAAGTCCAGAAAATGGTCGAAGGGATCAAGGAAATGGAGGAAGTCCAAGCGATTTCTAAGGACCTCGACGAAATCTACTACGCGCTGCAGGATAAATCCGAGACATTGAAGGAAATCCACGGACGTCTTTATTTCGACGAGGGCGAACTGAATCGCATCCAGGACCGTTTGTTCATGATCACCAAACTGAAACGGAAATACGGCAGGAAAATCGCGGATATCCTCGATCGGAAAACCGAGTTCCAGCAAAAAATCGACCGGATCGAAAACAGGTCGGAAGTTTTGGATCGCCTGCAAAAGCAAATCGACGAAGCGAAACTCGTTTTTCTCCAACAGGCTTCCATGTTACGCGAAGCCCGCACGGTCGACGCTCGCAAACTCTGCGTCGACATCAAGAAACAGCTCGACAGCCTGTCGCTGACCAACGCCGAATTCCAAATCATCCTAAGCGAAGCGAATCCTTCATCCTACGGAATCGATAACGTCGAATTCCTTGTCTCCATGAACAAGGGGGAAGACCCCAAGCCTTTGGTCAAAGTGGCAAGCGGAGGGGAATTGTCGCGTTTGATGTTGGGTTTGAAAGTGATATTCTCCCGCCTTCAAGGCATCGAGACCGTCATTTTCGACGAAATCGACAGCGGGGTCTCCGGCCGGGTCGCCTCGGCGATCGGAATCAAGATGCATGATCTTTCGAAAAGCGCACAGGTGTTCGCCGTCACCCATCTCGGGCAAGTCGCCGCCTGCGGGGATGCCCATTACCTGGTCGCGAAGAATAGCGACGCCCTGCGAACCCATACCCTGATCACCCGTTTGGACGTGGAGGGTAGGATCGACGCCTTGGCGGCAATCGCCAGCGGCACCATGAGCGAAACGGCGCGGCAAGCCGCGCGTGAATTGCTTGAGCATCACCAAGAGCGGATTTCAACCCCATGAACCGTTGGATTTTCCATATCGACTTGAATGCTTTCTTCGCGGAAGTCGAAATCCTGCGTGATCCTTCGCTTAAGGGAAAACCCCTGGTCGTCAGCGGACATAGCCGACGGAGCGTCGTTTCGACCGCTTCCTATGAAGCGCGCAGCTTCGGAATCCATTCGGCGATGGCGGTGGGGGAAGCGGTCCGTCTTTGTCAGGATTTGGTCATCGTGGAAGGTCACTTCGAACTTTATGAAGATTATTCGCAACGCTTCATCGCGTTTTTACGGACGTTCAGCGACCAGATCGAACAAGCGTCGATCGACGAAGCCTATGTGGATCTGACACAAGCCATGAACGATGAGGAATACCCCCTGGATTTGGCGCTACGGCTTCAAAAGAGGCTGCTGGACGAGGTAAAACTGAAATGCAGTATAGGAATCGCCGAGAATAAATTCCTCGCCAAGATGGCTAGCGGGCTTCGTAAGCCGATGGGCATCGTGGTTATCCGGAAAGAAGAAGTACCGGTCAAGCTATGGCCACTCTCGATCGACGAAATGCACGGGATCGGGAAGAAGACCGCTCCGAAATTGCATGAGCTCGGCATCCATACGATCGGCGACCTCGCGAACTTCACCGATGGCGACAAGCTTCGTTTTGTCTTGGGCAACCTGCGCGACGAATACGTGAACCTCGCCCGCGGGATCGACGACCGTCCGCTTGAACAGCGGACCGAACTGAAATCCGTCAGTACCTCGACGACGCTCAACCAGGACATCCAAACCTACGAAGAAGTACGTGAGGTTTTCCTGAAACTTGCCCAGGAATGCGAAGAGCGTCTGTCGGAAGCCAATAAGTCCTCGCGCAGCATCGCGATCACCGTGCGTTATCCCGATTTCACCACCTTCTCGCGTAGCCGTCGCACCGATCAACCCGTCAAGACGAAAGACGAGATTTTCCAAGTCGCCATGTTGTTGTTCGATGAGATCGAGACGGAAGAAAGCATCCGTCTTTTGGGGATATCCGCCAACCAACTCAGGGAAAGCGATGAAGATACGATACAAATCAACCTATTCCAAGAAGGAGGGAAGTCATGAACTGGACCGATACCCTCGCAGACTATACACATCATTTGCGATTCATCCGCCGATCGCGTGACAAAACCGTCGATTCCTACCTCAATGATCTCAACATCTACTCGAAATGGATGGTTAATCATGGGATAAACGATCCTTTGAGCGTGCAGATCGAACAAATCGATGCCTTTTTAGAGGAGTATTGCGAACATCACGCCAACGCAAGCATCCTGCGGCTGCACTCGACACTTCGTAATTTCCATGCTTTTCTGGGCGAATCGAAGGATCAATACAACGATCCCACCGATCGCTTGGCCAGTCCGAAAAAACAGACGAAACTTCCGGTTTTTCTTAGCGCGGACGATGTTTCGAAACTGATCGTCGAAAGCGATGATCCCAAGGAAATCTTCCATACAGCCATCGTCGATCTGCTTTATGCGACCGGACTTCGGGTGAGCGAGGCTTCGGATCTGACGTTCACCCAGCTCTATCTCAACGAAGGGTTCATCCGGATCATCGGTAAAGGGAATAAGGAGAGGGTCGTCATGATCGCCCCCGCGACGCTGGTCAATCTCAAGAAATACATCGATACCGTACGACCTTTGTGGCTAAAAGGTAAAAACCAACATGTCTTCATCACCCGAAGAGGCAAGCAAGTCAGTCGTCAGTACATCTATACTGTGGTAAAATCGAGATGCAGGGACGCCGGGATCGAAACTTCGGTCTCACCGCATAAACTGCGGCATAGTTTCGCGACCGAACTGTTGGCCGGCGGCGCCGACCTCAGGGTCGTTCAGGAACTGTTGGGGCATTCCGACATTTCGACCACGCAGATCTACACGCATGTGGAAAGCAAACGTCTGCATCAGGCCTACGACGCGTTCCATCCCGCAAACAAGAAACAAGGAGAATCAAAATGAGTCGCTATTCACGTATATTTACGATCGTCATGGATTCGGTGGGGATCGGTGCGATGCCGGATGCCGCCAAATACGGCGATGAAGGCGCGGATACGTTCGGTCATATCGCCACCGCGGTCGGCGGATTGAATCTGCCGACGATGAAAGCCATGGGACTTGGCAACCTTCATCAAATCCTGGGAGTCGATCCCGTACCGAGCCCCAACGGTTATTATGGAAAAATGCAGGAAATCAGCCTTGGTAAGGATACGATGACCGGCCATTGGGAAATCATGGGGCTGCGCGTCGACCAACCCTTCGTCACCTTCACGGACCACGGATTCCCCGAGGATCTGATTTTAGCGCTTGAAGAGCGTACCGGACACAAGATCATCGGCAACAAAGCCTCAAGCGGTACGGAAATCCTCGATGAACTCGCCGAACGGCACATGAAAACCGGCGAAATGATCGTGTATACGTCCGCCGATTCCGTTTTGCAGATCGCCGCCCATGAAGAAACCTTCGGACTACAGGAACTCTACCGGTGCTGTGAAATCGCGCGTGAATTAACGATGAAACCTGAATGGAAAGTCGGAAGGATCATCGCCCGTCCGTTTTTGGGCGACAGGGTAGGGGAGTTCAAACGTACTTCCAATCGTCATGATTACGCCCTGAAACCTTTCGCCCCCACGGTGTTGGACCACCTCAAGGCAGGCGGATTTGAAGTCTGGTCGGTCGGCAAAATCAAGGACATTTTCGATGGCGAAGGCATCACCCAGGCCGTGAAGAACAAAAGCAACGCGCATGGGATGGAAAACACGATCGAAATCGCAAAAACGGACTTTAAAGGATTGTGCTTCGTCAATCTCGTGGACTTCGACGCCTTGTGGGGTCATCGACGCGATCCCATCGGATACGCAAAGGATTTAGAACACTTCGATGTCCAACTCGCCCAACTTGTCGAACTTCTGCGTGAAGACGACCTGTTGATCCTGACGGCGGACCATGGCAACGACCCCACGGCTCCCGGAACCGATCACACCCGCGAAATGGTACCGTTCATCGCTTATTCAAAATCGTTTAAGGGAAGCGGCTTGCTACCTTTGACCGAATCCTTCGCAAGCCTAGGCGCAACCGTTGCGGAAAACTTCAACGTCGAACCACCGACGGTCGGAAGTTCACTACTTTCATATCTGAACTAAAACGAAGGCATGGTTTCAAGCCCATGCCTTTTTATTATGAAGGGAAGGGCTTTTATACCCATTGCAACGGAATTCCGATCTTTATATTACATAATATACATTATGCGTAGTTATGGATCCACTGTGATTGATTCAAGAATAGTATGCGTTTCAAGCAAGAGACGTAAACGCTGTGTATATCCGATCCATGGCACGGGAATGTCTTCCATGTAAAATAATTCATCTTTATCGACGAACCTGAATTTACCAAACAGCGTGTCATAATCAAAGACGGTCACTCTTACATTTCGAATCGCGATGGCACCTCTTGAATCGACGACGCGAAACTCTACTGGATACATACCGACGACGTTTAAATCAGCTTGCGTATCAACACCGATCGATGCACTCAGGTCACCGTCTTCAAGGTCGTAGGCACTTGCGAATTTTCGTAGATCGACATTCGAACGGATCAGCACGCTGAAATCTTCAGCATGGATGATCGGTAGATTGTTTTCGTGCTCGAGAACGGTTATCAAGAGCACCGCCGACGCCTTCGCTCCATATTGATCGCTGACTTCGAAGGTCATTTGGTAGTTCCCGGGTATATTGTGATAATTATCACTTATAACGTTTATCTTACTCGATAGATCACCTTCCTCGACATCATAGGCTGTGACATGTTCTTCCCACCTAAAAACATCATCTACTTTCAAAACCACATTTTCTACAACGATGGTCGGTGCCGTATTGATGATCCGTGTGCTGACAAGCATAGGAGTGCCACTGTATTCCACAAAACTACTGGCGATCCATACCGGATTGTACGTCTCCCCTTCCACCACACGTCGTCTGGAATCGACACAAGAAGAGAGGCTAGTTGAAACGTTGTAATAGGTCATTTTGTTGGTATTGTTCAAATACTTATCTTTGATGTTCGTATATACTGAATTTAAGAGGAAGTAATGGTAGTTTCCATACGTCGACGAACAATTCGCACCTCCGTTCCAAGCGACATAAGAGCGATCCGGACCTTTTCTGGCTGCCACGGTCGCATATTTTACCGTTATTTTCATATCGTCGAGTTTCGATACGACGCGATACTCTTTCTGCCCCGATGAAATGACGATGTCATTTTGAATCGGATAATAAACCGGGATCTTCTTGTGGAAGTTTGCGCTGTTTGCGTGAACAATCAAATAGACAGTATAGTTTCTTCCGATTTGAAGACTGCTGATCGGAATACTGAAGGTGAATCCGACATTTTCAAAACGATAGTAGCAGGTGATATCGGTCTTGAAGTACGCCGTGGTTGCGCAGATCGGTGCACCGCCATAGCGGAAAGTATCCGTAAGGTTCGTTCCTGTCGTCGTTCCGGTTACCCTGAATGTATGCTCGTTGGATGCAAACTCCAATTCATAAGAATGATCCGAGGAAGTGACGAAGTGCTGTGTTTCGTTCAAGATTGCCCATCCCGACACTGTCATCGTGCTTTGCGACATCGAGATGCTTAAAATTTCATAAGGCAACAACGTCTTTGAAACGATGGTCTCCCCTGCCGCTTCCACGGGAATGACAACCATGAGAAACAATGAGATGAGAACACAAAGGCTAATTCTTTTCATGAAACACCATCCTTGCCACAAGAATCGTAAGAATTCCCGCAGCGATCACCGTCATCCAAGGCTGACTTGGGAAAGACTGCTTTAGCTGTTGACCGGGCGTTTGTTCTACAATGGCTTGAGTAGCACATCCCGTCTTCCATTGAAGATCGAATCGATGTGTCAACACTCCGTTTTTCATGATATAGAGCGTCGAAAAACGATCGTCGATCGCCAAAAAGCCATCGGCGTTTTGCTGAAAATACGGATTTGAGGAAAAAAGCACTTCATCGGATTTCAAACCTGTGATGTATACGGATTCTGTTTCGCATGGATAATAGGAGAAGCTGGTTGTCGCTTGATAATCGCCTGAATGTAGATAGGCCATGGCATCACCCCTTTCCTTTTATGAGAAAAAGAGGGGATATCCCGAAAAAAAAGCTCCCGAAGGAGCGATTTGTTTATCTGCGACGGCTTCCACGCTGCGACATCAAAACCAGACGGAGGATTTGCATCAGCGTCGCCAACAATGCGGCAACATAGGTCAATGCCGCGGCACGCAGCATCGACTTGGCATCGGCACCTTCATCTTCGGACAAATATCCGTCGTTACGAAGGATGGCCAAGGCACGTCCCGAAGCATCGAATTCAACCGGCAAGGTGACGAGTTGAAAGAGCGCGATCATCGCCAGCATCGCCAAACCGAGATAGAAAATCGGCATGATGTTCGAAATCAACCCGATGATGATGACGAACCAGCCTAGGTTCCCCGAGACGATCGCGACCGGAAGCAGCTTGTTGCGGATTCCGATGAAGCTATAGTTTTCGGCGAACTGGATGGCATGCCCGACTTCATGGGCCGCGACGGCGACGGATGCGATCGAATCTTCGTTGTAGACTTTCGGTGAAAGGTTGACTACGTTGGTGCGCGGGTCGAAATGATCGCTCAACACCCCGTTTTGGCTCATCTGGACTTCCACATGATGCAACCCGTGACTGTCGAGGATCCTTCGTGCCACCTGGGCACCGGTGATATGCTTTTCGCTTTGTACACGGCTATAGTGTTCATAGACACCCTTGACTTTGGTTTGTGCCCAAATCACAAGGATGATCGCCGCGAAGTAGAGAATCATTTGAATCGGATCATTCATTGAAATTCCTCGGTTTCTAGTCTATTTAACAAGTTCCTTCAAGGCTTTCGAGGCTTTGAAAGACGGGGACTTACTGGATTCGATCGTGATTTTTTCCTTGGTCGAAGGATTGATCCCGATCCGTGCTTTACGTTCTTTGACTTCGAACTTGCCAAACCCGGCGATATCCACTTTTCCACCCTTACCCAGGGTATCCTTGATGTCGTCGAAGACGAGTTCGATGATTTCGGCTGCTGATTTTTTGGTGATATCCAAACTTGCGGCTAGCGTTTCGGCCAATGCTTTCTTATTCTTGATTTCGCTCATGATTGTTACCTCCATTTATGGTTTTATCATAGCACTCCGACCCTACAATTACAATCGATAGTACTTACTCGGCTTTGAGTTCCCTCTTCATCAATTCCAGGATGGATTGCGACGGAATCGCGTTTTCATAGAGGACTTTGTAAACCTGTTCCGTGATCGGCATACTGATGTCGAGCTTGTGCGCTTCCTCAAAGATGACTTTGGCGGCCTTGACCCCTTCGACGGTCTTCGTGTTGTTTTCCCAAAACGATTTCGCGCTATCGCTCTTACCGATCATCAAACCGGCTTGGAAATTCCGCGAATGGACGCTGGTGCAGGTGACGATCAGGTCCCCCACGCCGGTCAAACCGAGGTAGGTTTCCGGTTTCGCCCCGAAGTATATCCCATATCGAGACATCTCCGCCAAGCCCCGGGTCATCAGGGCTGCGCGGGCGTTGTCGCCCAAGCCTAAACCGCTGAGGATACCGCTGGCGATCGCGATGATGTTCTTGATCGCGACACCGGTTTCCGCACCGATGACGTCGGTATTGCGGTAGACACGGAAGTAATTGTTCGAGAAGGCTTGTTGGACGCGGATCGATGATTCCTCGTTCTCACAGACGGCATTGATCGTCGTCAACAGACGCAATACGACTTCCTCGGCATGCGAGGGTCCGATCAGTGAAACGACATCGTCGAGGATTTCCGGTTTGACCGTCTCGCGGATGACGACGGACAGGCGTTTGTGGGTGACCGGATGGAAACCCTTCGCAACGCTGACCACAAGCACTTTACGTGTGAAATGCTGGTTGATCAGAAGGCAGACATCTTCGATCGCAGCGGTAGGTACCGCCAGGATGACCATTTCCGCATCCGCGACCAGACTTAAATCGTTTGTCGCTTTAACGTCTTCGTTGATATGGACCCCCGGAAAATACTTTTCATTTTGATGATACATGTGGATGTCGACGACTTCATCCAAATCTTTCCCCCAAATGGTGACGTCGTGGAGATTGTCGGCCAATACTTGTGCCAGCGCAGTTCCCCAACTGCCACTACCGATGACTGTGACTTTCATGTGTTCCTCCTACTCTTTGGCTCGAGCGATGATGTGGATGGGCGTACCTTCGAAAACGAAGGCTTCCCGTAAGCGGTTTTCGATATAACGGCGATATGAGAAATGCATTAACGTTGGATCGTTGACGAAGAGAATGAAGGTCGGCGGCGCGACCGCGACCTGGGATGCATACATGATTTTCAACCGTTGCCCGTTATGCGTGGGCGGCGGGGTGAACAACTGTGCGTCGAGGATGACTTCGTTGAGGATGCTGGTTTGAATCCTTAGGTTACTGTAATCGTAGAGGCGCTCGATCATCGGAATGATCTGATGAACCCTTTGTTTCGTCAGAGCAGATACAAATAGAATCGGCGCATAAGACAAGTAGATGAACTGTTTGCGGATTTCTTCGGTGACCCGGTTGATCGTCGATTCATCTTTTTCGACACCGTCCCATTTATTGTAGACGATGACGATCGGTTTCCCGGCTTCATGGGCATATCCCGCCACGTGCTTGTCTTGCTCACGGATACCGGAAACGCCATCAAGGACAAAGAGGATGACATCGGCTCGCTCGATCGCGCTTAACGCCCTTAGAACCGAGTATTTCTCGATGTTTTCATAGACTTTACCGCGTTTGCGGATCCCGGCCGTATCGATGACGACGTAGTCCTTGCCATCCCGGGTGAACGGACTGTCGATCGCGTCGCGCGTCGTACCTTCGATTTCGGATACGATGACGCGTTCCTGATTGAGAATCGCATTGACCAACGAGGACTTTCCGACATTGGGGCGTCCGATGATGGCGAATTTGATCTTCCCCTCGTATTCGTTGAGTTTCTTTTTGGGGAATTGGGCGATCACTTCGTCCAACACATCCCCGATCCCGATCCCGTGCGCTCCGCTGACCGGAATGACGGTATCGAAACCCAGGGCGTAGAATTCATAGGCGTTTGGCGCCATCGCGACATCGTCGATTTTATTGACCGCCAGGATGACGGGTTTGTCGCTGCGATGGAGCATCTTGGCGATGTAATGATCATCCGCCGTCAACCCGTCTTTTCCGCTCACGACGAAAACGATGACATCCGCCTCTTCGACGGCAATTTCGACTTGCGCACGGATCTCGGTTTGAAACGGCTGATCCACCAATTGGATCCCACCGGTATCGATCAGTCTGAAATCTTTGGTCAACCAATTCCCTTTGGCATAAATCCGATCCCGGGTAACCCCCGGGGTATCTTCGACGATCGACATGCGTTCACCGATGATACGATTGAAGATCGTCGACTTCCCGACATTGGGTCTTCCGACGATCGCTACGATTCCATCGATCATTTTCGATCACCTTCCTTTTCTTTCATTTTCTCTTTGACAATCGCTTCGACCATTTCAACGACTTCTTCGATGGTCATCGACGATGTATCGATTTCGATCGCATCGTCCGCTTTTCTCAACGGAGAATGGGCACGGTGCGTGTCCTGGTAATCCCTTTGCTTGAGATCGTCAAGGATCTCATCGAAGCTTCCGCTACGTTTCTTCTCTTGATTCTCAATGAATCTTCGCTCTGCGCGCGATAGAGTACTCGCGGTTTGGAAAATCTTGATTTCCGCATCGTCGAGTACGACGGTGCCGATATCCCGGCCATCCAGAATGAAACCTTTCGATTTCGCCATCGCTTGCTGACGCCGTACCAATTCGCATCGAACCTTCGGCAAAGCCGATATGGACGACGTTAGGATGTCCATATCTTTCTTTCGTATTTCTTCGGTGACATCGACCCCGTCCAACAGCAAATGGCCTTGAGGATCGAAGGCGAATTCAGTATGCTTCAGCATGTCGGAGATTTCTTCTTCATTTTCAACGGTGTAACCAAGCGATTTCGCCTTTAAGGCGCAGCCCCTGTACATCGCACCGGTGTCGATATGGATGTAGTCCAGTCGCTTCGCCAAACGTTTGGCGATGGTGCTTTTCCCGGATGCGCTTGGACCGTCGATGGCGATATTCAATTTCATTAAATCAACCCTCTTGAAGTTAAGACCCAAAAGACAGCCATCCCCAGCATCATGACCAACACCAGGACCAGGACGATGACGATGAGATTCAATAATCGGTTCGATTTGGAGACATTCATGGTCATACCATTCAGTTCTTTCTCATACTCATCCAGCTGGACTCTTAATTTTTGCGTCTCTTCCAGGACTTCCTTGAAGTTGTCCTTCGATTGAACCGGAACCATGTTCTGCATTTCCAAAACACTCAAGGGCTCTTCCTTCTCGTTCGCAAAAATCACTTGCTTGATTTCGTTTGTCAAGTTGATTTCATCAACGCTCAAATCTTCGGGTTCTTCGATCACCAAAGGTTTGGGCGGTGCGAAATAAACAGGTTGGCTATCGTTGTTGTATTCGATCTTTCTTGATTCTTTCTGTACGCTTGCAACGACGGATTGGCCGTCTTTACTGAATTCCTTCGTCTTGGATTCTTTCACGGCGCCGGTGATGATATTGCTTTGCGTATCTTCATACCCGCGGTAGCCTTTTTTGATATTGTAGTTCTTGACTTCTTCTAGAAAATCGTCGAGGAACTCGTTACGAAACGTGGATACACCAGTAGGTTCATAAGGCTGCGTATCAAAACGGACATCCCGTTTGCCATGCTGCGATTGATGGGGAGCGGAACTGGCTTGTTCGCGTACCGGCTTGAACGTGTTGTCGATCCGGCTTAGACGTTGGGCAAAAGGACTGAGCGCTTCGGAATGAATCTCGCCTTCCCTGTCGTTTTGAATGCTTTCACGTAAATCCTCAAACTTCTTGATTCTCGATAGTTCGGCCATGGGATACCCTCCTCATCTTGCTTATTATAACAAAAATTCCCCTTAATGAGAACGTAAACCGTCCTATTCATGCGTTTTACGGCGGAAAACAAATACGCCGCGGATCAAGCGGCGTATCTTATTTGATTGTTCGTGCTTATCGACCGATCTTCTTAAGAACACTTTGCAATCTGGGATAGAGAAGGATGATGACGATCGACATCAAGATCCCCTTGACGATGTTGAACGGGGTCAATGCGGAATTGATCATATTGATTCTTGCGGCACTGTCTTCGATCCCCCAGATGGGTAGGGTGATATAGTAGTTCACAAAGGCCATGGCGGCCGCCATCGCGGCGGTACCGAGCGCCAATGCCGGAAGATATGTTTTATAATTGAAGTTCTTACGTGCGATCCACGCTACCGGAAGCAAGAAGGAAACACCCGCGGCGAAGTTCGCCAATTCACCGACGAATCCCCCGTCTTTATTGAGGAAAATGAAGTGCAAGATGTTTTTCAGCAATTCGACGACGATGCCCGCGATCGGTCCGGCACTCAGGCTGATCAAGATCGCCGGAATGTCGCTGAAGTCGATTTTCAAGAAAGCGGCCTGCGGAAGGATGAATCCGACCGGAAGTTCAAAGAAATAAAGTACGAAAGATAGCGCGGTCATAATGCCGATGAGAGTGATAAGCTTAGTGGAGTTTAGTTTCATGGTTTTGTCCTTTCTCACAAAAAAACCCTGGAAACTCCGGGCTAAAATAAGGTCAAAAATCAACCTCTTCCATCCAGACTGTACTGTCGCCATCGGAATCGCACCGATTCATGCCGAAACTCGGCTCGCGGGGTTTACCGCCGGTCGGGAATTGCACCCTGCCCTGAAGTCGTGATTATTATAACACATAGAAAAGCTTTGTAAAGAAAAACATCCGTACGGATGTTTAGGCTCTTCCGGAATACTTCCCGTCGGATGTGCTGACCAGCACCATTTCTTCTCCGATGAACATCGGAACCTTGATTTCAAGTCCGGTTTCCAACCGCGCCATCTTCTGTGCGTTGGTCGCCGTATCCCCTTTGATGGCAGGTTCGGTCTCGACGATTTGCAGCGATACCTTATCCGGCAGAATAACGCCGAGGATCTCGCCTTCATACGTCATGACGTTGATGTTGTCATTGGGTTTAAGGAAGTTGAGTTCCCACTTCAAATTGTCTTTCTGGATCTCGATCTGGTCATACGTGCTCGTGTCCATGAAGGCTACCGCATCACCGGTATCATACAGATATTGCATTTCTTTTTTGTCGATATGCGCGGGTTCGACCTTGTCTCCTCCGGTAAACGATAATTCTACGATGGCTCCCGTACGTAAATTACGTACTTTCGATTTAACGATCATCTGACGCATCGCGGTTTTATTGTGTGCGGTTTCGATGACACTGAAAATGTTGCCTTCATATTCGAACGTCAGTCCGGGGCGTAAATCATTAACGATAATCATTGTTAATTCCTCCTACCCATCTATTTTAATTCTTTAATCCATTTTGTCAATCGAATACGAACACAAGCCCGTTATTGCGATTCTTCGGCATAATCCTCAAAACATCCCTCGAGGTCGTCGAACGATAGTACCATCGTCACTTCCGCTGCACCGGTAAATTCAAGCCTGGCTTTTTGCTGATCAAAGGTGACCATAACCCGTTGCTCGTCAATTTCAAGCTCGAAATCCGCGTAATCCATCGATTGAATGTCGCGATGGATCCTTGATAGGACCGCGGCTTCGAAAAACGAAAATTCTTCAAGACGAACATTCATCTTGTTCTCGGACCGGATCGAAATCGCGATGGCGGAAACACAGAGATGGAATTGGATGCAGAATGTGAAAAATAGAAGGGTTCGAAGTAGAATGAAACCTTTATTCGAGCAAGCCGAGTACCGCATGGATTACCTCCCCTTCCGTCGTGAACGTGATATGGATGATTGTGTCTTGTTCTTCAAAAAAACCCGCTTCGATCTTCTCCAAATAAACGACATAGCCGGGACGCATGATTAAACGATCATCTTCGAATCGAAGCTCATGTTCTTTATGGTTGAACGTACAGATGATTTTCTGACTTTCAACCTTCTTGACTCGACAGAGCGCCAGTCTTTGGCGAAGCTGATAAATCCCGTTAAGATTTTGACGTAAATCGATCTGGGATGAAGGCAAACGAAGCGACGATAAAGCGAACACCATCAAATGAAGAAGCATCATGGATAAATTCAAGGCGATGAGAAGTTCGATCAGGGTAAATCCTCTTCGATGACGCATGGATAACCACATCCTTTTTCCAGTCGATTCCATGGACTCTTTTCATAATCCATCGATCTTTTTGTACTGTATTGAAGTGAACTGAAGACGAATTGAAGCGAAAACATCAAAATCAACAAGGACAGGAGGACTTCGACCAACACGTACCCTTTATTCATGAATTCGACCCGGACCGATTCCGATGACGATCTCTCGTCCGTTATCGAAGACCAACGTTTGCGCGGTATTGACGTTCCCTTTCGCATTAAAGGAAACGTCGTTGAAACATTCGATCCTCGGATCCAAGCGGAACCGTGTCGGTTCCCTAAGGAAAAGCGCCGTTGTCTGAGCGTGGATGATTCCGTTTTGCGTTTCTTGATATAAAAACGATTGTACCGGTTTCGCGACGCCGCTGCCAAGAACGGATAGCAGAAGTAAAACCAGCATCATTTCAATCAAGGTAAACCCTTTACCGGATCGCGGCTTGTCCATCGTCGACCACGATTTCATCATGATTCTGGCAAAAACGTTGTTCATCCGTCAATAGGCCTTCATCCACCAAATCATGGATCGAATCCGGTCCGTCGCCATTAGCGATGGTGTACTCGAGAATCGCGGTGTCCACGATTTTTTTCTGGGCGTCGCACCCTTTGTTTTGTACGATGGAAAGAACTTGCTGGATGTTCGGTACGGTCAAGATCAACAATACGCTTAAAACGGCGATCACCAAAATCATTTCCAACATCGTAAATCCTTTTTTCATGATTCCTCCCTAATTCATCCCCTGTAGCATCTGCAGGGGAAACATGATTTCACGATAGATCGATAAAACAAGCAAGACAATCGTAAAATATGCGAACAGCGTTATGAAATATGCCGATTTCCCAATGACGAATTCCATCCTCTTTTGAGCGATCAAAGCGTAGTGCGTAAGCTTTTGCGCGAAATCAGGATGTGATTCGATCTTCAGGATGCGAGATAGGAAGGGATCAAGATCCTCGATTGAACGATCTAGCTGGCCGCCCCTTTCAAGTTCAGCCTGCATTTGCATCGCAATGTTCACCAAAACGGCCTGATGCTTTACATCGGTAAGAAAACCGATGATTTCACGCGTTGATCGGCCATGGCTATGAAGTTCACCATAAAGAAGCGAGAAGCGACGCGAAATCTTGATCACCCACGCATTGTTCGATGATTTCCCATGGAACCATCGATACATCGCGACCTGCTTGTAACGGAGTCGATAGAGAACCCCCCCGAACGCAATGAAGAGGGTGATAGAAAACAAACCGAAGATGGATTGAAGAAGGATGTTGGACACGCCAAGTCCCATCCCCAAGGATGCCCGCGTAGTTTCAATCGTTGGACGGATCGCGAAAAGAAACATGAACGTAACGGAATATGCCGTCAAAACCAGAAAGACGGGGTAAGCCAACTTTTTCGCATAACATTTCTTATCATGGTCTTCTTGTAATCGAAGCTGTAATCCGATACGTAGCGATGCGCCAAACCCGATGACCGCTTCGAGTTGTTCGAAGATGGCAAAGAAACGGTTCCCTAGATATCGTCGCACGATATGTCGATCATTCAACTTTAGATTAAGGATCGACTCCAGTTCTTCCGTCGAACTGCCGCTTTCCAGCAATTCAAGCATGAAACCGGCTTCTTCCGTCCTGACGCTCCCCTTCTTAAAGAGCGTGGTCGCCGTTTTCGAAAAGATCGAAACGTACTTTTCTTTTTCCATCTTCATCGACCCCCATCGTTTGATAGACGATGCCGACCAGCGCTTCATTCAACTCGGTTGGATCCACGCCGAAATTCTTCATGCGCGTAATCGTTTTCCGCAGGGAATTGGCATGGATCGTCGAAATCACCAGATGACCGCTTAACGCGATCCTCAACACGGCTTTCGCTTCTTTTTCATCGCGGATTTCTCCGATCACGATGATGTTCGGATCATGTCGCAGCACTTGCTTTATCGCTTCCTCGAATCCGAACTTTTTCTGATGGTTGATCTGAAACTGCACCAACCCTTCGATCCGTTTTTCGATCGGGTCTTCGATCGTAACGATCTTTTGGGGCAATAACCAGTGAAGGCACTGATATAGCGTTGTCGTTTTTCCGCTACCGGTCGATCCGGAAATCAAGAGTAGCCCTTGTTCAAAACCAAGCAGTCGCATCATCGTCGCTTTCTGCCGATCGTTCTCAAACAACCCATCGAATTTCAACGGGGTATAGGGGGTTAATATACGAATGACGATGTTCTCCGTATTCCCTGATCTGACATGGGCGACCCGTAACTCATAGGCATGTTTCAGAAACACATAGTCCAGATGACCGGTTTGAGGACGATGGCTATCCAAGAGATCGAGATCCGCCTTATAGGTTAGAAAACGGATCAACTGAGGATTCAACGTCTTGCGGTATTTGCGCATTCCGTCAGCAACCCTGATCTCACCGATCACGATTTCATTGACGCGTGTCAAATGGATATCGCTTGCTTCGTTCTTAACCGCAAACCGGAATAATCCTGCGAATTCTTCTTCCATGTCGACACCTCATTCCCTTATAGAAACGATGGAGTCAATCCCCTAAAATAAAAACCCCTTTCGGGGTCTAGAACTTAAGGAACGGATTGGTTTTCAGCTCGGATTCGATGGTCGTCGATTCGCCATGTCCGGGATGGACACTCAGTTTTTTATCCAACGTTTTCACGATACGCAGCGTGTTCTTCATTTCACGGTCGCTTCCACCGGCCAAGTCGGTTCGACCGACGCTGTTTTTGAAGAGTACGTCGCCGGTAAACAGGTCATTACGGATGCCGATCAGGACGGACCCTTTGGTATGCCCGGGCGCATGCAGGATATGCAGCTCGGTCGAAGCGATCCGCAGCACGCCTTCCGTGAAAAACGACAGTTTCGATTTTACCGTGACATTGCGGGTCTGCGAATAGTTCAGTTCGCTGTCCTTCAACAGTTCTTCATCCTCTTCATGCAGATACACGGGACATTTATATTCTTTCGCCAATTCGTCGACGGCGCCGATATGGTCGAAATGCCCGTGCGTCAAAAGGATCGCGGCAACGCGCTCGTCTTGGCTTAAATAGGTTTTGATGCGTTCGGGACGTGCTCCGGGGTCGATGATGAAGACATCGCCGTCATTTTTGACGATGTAACAATTCGCCTGGTGCAGTCCGACCGGGATGCGATGGATTTCCATTGTGTTCACCTAACAAAAAAGCCGGTACGGCTTTTTTATTTCTTTTCTTTGTGTGCAGTCTTTTTATTACAACGCGGGCAATATTTGTTGACCTGCATACGGTCGGGATGTTTTTTCTTGTTGCGAGTATTAATGTAGTTTTCTTCGCCACATTCGGAACATTTTAACGTGATGTTTTCTCTCATTTTGATACCTCCTCGTCGTGCGTGTAAAGTATAACATACGCCTAAAAATTATACCACAATTTATTTAAAATAGGCAGTAAAAATATTGGCCGTGATCTCTTGGCAGATGTTCGACTGACTTTCTTCGTTCCACGCGTTGGGAACGCTGCAGGCGATCGCGATTTCAGGCTTCTCATACGGGGCGTAGGCGACCAGGTTCGAGTTGGGGGATGAGACATATTCCCCCTGCGGTGTCGTCAGGAAATTCTGGGCGGTCCCGGTTTTCGCGGCGATCGAAATCCCCGTCCCTTTCAGGAAACCGCGGCATAACCCGTCGGTGACGCAAAGTCGGAACCCTTGCTGGATCCGCTTTAGCGCCGCTTTGTTTTCAAGTACGTTCAGGACGGTGACGTCGTTCTGATACGTGACGATGTCGGTGTTCGCAAGCGTCGCATGGGTGACGATGCGCGGTTGGACGCGGATGCCGTTGTTGGCGATGGTCGAAACGTACTGGGCGAGTTGGATGGTCGTATAGGTGTCGTACTGTCCGATGGCGAAATCCAGAAGATGTCCGCCCATGGTGGACGTCCCGATGTAGCCGACCGCTTCGTTGGCGGCATCGATCCCCGTCAACAAGCCCAGACCGAACTGGTTATAGTAGTAGCGCATCGTATCGAACGCGGACACGTCGATGTTCAACGGACCGTTGTAGACATAGTCCGCGCCGCCCAGGCGCATGGCGATGTTGAACATATAGACATTGGAGGACATCGACAAGGCCTGCAGGTCGTTGACGTTGCCCAGGTTTTTCCACGAGGCTTTCGCCGGCGTATCCTTGATTTTGATCGGAGTGTCGAAGATGACTTCCCCGGGTCGGATGACGTTTTCACTCAGCCCCATGTAGACGGTCGCGCCTTTGACGATGGACCCCGGAACCACCGCGTCGGTATAGACGGATACCGGGTCGTTATATAGGGTCCCTGTCGAAGTGCGTTTCATGCCGGCCAGCGATAACACATCCCCGCTGTCGGGCTTCATGACGGTCACATAGATCGCATCCATGTATTTACGGTAAGGGTTGTTCGCTTCGCGCGTCATGATTTTAAAGATGATTTCTTCGACCTGTTTCTGGAGTTCGACGTCGATCGAAGTGATCAGATCCTGTCCTTTGGATCCCGCCTCGATTTCGATCAACTTCCCGAAACCCGTCTCTTCGTCGTATTCGATGTCGTAGACGGCGCGATTCCCCTTTAGTAGATCCTCGTATTGCAGTTCAAGCCCGCTTCGTCCGATGACGTCGTTGCGGGCGTAATCCATCGCCAGGTAATAGAGAAGCTTCTCGGCCGGCAACCCTTGTTTCGGGGTGGAGATCGTCCCGATCAGCGATCCCAGAAGATCGCCGTAGGGATAGACCCGTCCCCAGTTGATCGCGATGTCGAAGCCGGGGAATTGGTCGCTGTGTTCGACCAGATAGGCCGCTTCGTTGAGCGTGACATCGTTCTTGATGATCTTGACGTTCCCGCTGGGCGGGGTGTCGATGGCGGATTTGACGATGAAGGCTTCCTGGGTGTTTTGGTCCAGGATCGCCAAGTCTTCGGCCGTGATCCGCTCCAGTTTCAAAAGGTAGATGTCGTTGTCGCTCAGTTTCCCGTCATAATAGTCGTCCCAGTCTTCCTGTGTGATTTTCGCTTTCGCCTGATCGGGATACAACGTGATGAACAAATCCTTCAGATCACGCGTTTTAAGCCCGCTGGCGTCGATTTCGAACTGCTCCACGAATTGATATGCCAGTTCCCATTCCTGCGAACTGGTGACGCCGTACGGTCTAAGATAGGTGATGGCCAGACGTTCACGGTTGGCGACCAGGACGTTTCCGTCGCGATCGAGGATCTCCCCGCGTGGCGTGGTGAACGTCTGATATTTCTTGGTGTATTGCTCAAGTTTTTCTTGGTATTCGTCTTGTGAAAGGATCTGCACCTGATAGAGCCGTACCCAGACGACGCTGAAAAGCAGACAGATGACGACCATGAAAATCTGCAGGCGCGAAGTGACGGTGCGTGAAAGGTCCAAGGCCTGACGCATGACGTCGCTACTGCCTTGCCATTTGATTTTAGATGTAGAAGGTTTGAATAGTTTCCGCATGACGTTCTCCTTGGGATATTATAATGCATTTCATCCGATTTGGGTATCTATGGTATAATCGTCTCGAGGTGAGCCAAGATGCAACGTACCCAAACCCGCCCGGTCATGATCAAAAACCTTCAGATCGGCGGACAAAACAAAGTCTCGATCCAATCGATGACCAATACCAAAACCAAGGATGTGGAAGCTACCGTCCGACAGATACGATCGCTTGAAAGCGCAGGCTGCGAAATCGTCCGTCTGGCGGTTTTCGATGAGGAAGACGCCTACGCGATCAAGGAAATCGTCAAGGAAGTCGGCGTACCGTTGGTCGCCGACATCCATTTCAACCATCGTCTGGCACTGATCGCCGTCGAAGCCGGCATCCATAAGATCCGCCTGAACCCCGGCAACATCGGAAGCGAAGAAAACGTGAAAGCCGTCGCCGAAGCCTGTAAAGCGAAGCACATCCCCATCCGGATCGGTATCAATTCAGGATCGCTCGAAAAGGAAGTGTTGGCGAAATATGGAAAACCGACCGCCCTCGCGATGATCGAAAGTGCGCGAAAACATGTCGATCTGCTCACCAAATACGATTTCCACGACATCGTCCTCTCCTTCAAGTCTTCGGACGTCCCCTTGACGATCGAAGCCTACCGGCTCGCCGCCGAAACCTTCCCCTACCCGCTTCATCTGGGCGTGACGGAAGCCGGCACGATGTTGTCCAGCGCGATCAAATCCTCCGCCGCCTTGGGCGCCTTATTGATGGACGGCATCGGGGATACGCTGCGCATCTCGGTCAGCGACGATCCCGTCGAAGAAATGAAAATCGCGAAACAATTGTTGAAGAGTTTCGGTCTCTATGATAAAACCGCCAATCTGATCGCCTGTCCGACCTGCGGTCGGATCCAATACGACATGCTTCCGATCGTAAAGGAAGTCGAAGCCTATCTGAATACGATCAATTCGGATGTCACGGTCGCCGTCATGGGCTGCGCCGTCAACGGTCCCCAGGAAGCCAAGCGCGCCGACATCGGGGTCGCGGGCGGGGTGAAGGAAGCCCTGCTTTTCCGCAAAGGCGTTTATGTCCGTTCCGTCCCGCAAGAAGAGATCGTCAATGAGTTGAAGAAAGAAGTCGAAGCATTCATCAAAGCGGGAGGTCACTGACCCCCCGCTTTTTCATTGTTGATTTCGATCTGCTTCATCTTCGCCTTCGTTTTGCTTTGAACCTTGATGCTATCCTGGATCATCTGTCTTCTGCGTTTCCGTTTGATCGACTCCACTTCGGCGGCACGTTTCTTCTTGTACCCCGGTTTCACCTGTTCGACGCGACGGTTCACCAGTTTCGAGATTTCGATGTCCTGCGGTTTCGACTTTCGTACGAATTCTTCCCCGTAAGGCTTCATCGGACGCAATCCCGTTTCATTGTTCGCCATATGCTCGAACTTGATGTGTTTTTTCATGAGGATGCGGATCGAAGCATCGTCCTTCTCCCCGTATAATACATAACACGTCCCTTCCCTACCCGTCCGTCCGGTACGTCCGGCGCGATGGATATAGAAATCAATGTCCTTGGGCAACCCGACCGAAATGACATGCGAGATTTCCGGTATGTCGATCCCTCGGGCGGCCACATCGGTCGCGATGATGAAGCGCGCTTCGTCGTTGCCGATCAACGACATGGTCTGTTTTCTGGCACGTGCGCTCATGTCGCCGCGCAATTCCACGAACCTCAGGTTGTTTTCGCGAAACAGATCAGCCAGTTTAACGGCGTCGGTACGCGTGTTACAGACGACAAGGCAAATCAAGGGGTTGATGCTTTTCGCAAGAAGGACCGTCGCTTCAAGATGGGTCCGGTGCTTGATCGGGACCAATACATGCGTGATCCGCGGATTGAACTTTTCATCTTCCTTGACTTGGACGATGTGCGGATTATGCATGTATTTCTTCATGAACGGACGCAGATTATCCGGGATGGTCGCACTGAACAAAAGCATCTGCAAGCGTTCTTTCATCTTCGCCGCGATGATGTCGAGGTCTTCGAGGTACCCGATTTCCAGGATCATGTCGGCTTCGTCGACGACAAGGATATCCGCCTGGTCGATTCGCAAGAGCGAATCTTCGACGAAAAATTCGCGGACTTTCCCGACCGTCCCGATGACGATGTGGGGTTGGCGTCCCAATTTTTCGGTCGTACGTTTCTTATCCGTCCCGCCGGTGATCAGTTTGACCCGGATCTGTGAATCGACTTCCATCATCGGCTTCGCGAATTCGAAGATCTGCTGGGCCAGTTCGCGCGTCGGTGCGATGATCAGCGCTTGGACTTCGTTGCGGTTGGGATCGATCTTCTGCATCAAAGGGATCAGATACGCATGGGTCTTCCCCGTCCCGGTCTTGGAAATCCCGATGACGTCGCGCGCCTTCAGCGCATAAGGCAAAACTTCCGATTGGATGACGGATAGTTCCTTGAAGTTGTTTAAAGCGATGAATCGCCGTGTTTTCTCACTGAGTAGATTTGGAAAGTTGGACATGTTTTTACCTCGCAACCATTATAGTGGTTTTCTTTTGTTAATGCAAAATTTATGGTATATTAGGACAGAAAACGAGGACGAAACATGGAAATCATCAATGTCATTCCACGCGGTTTCTGTAAAGGCGTCGTGCGGGCGATCGAAATCGCCAAACAAACCGCGAAAGCCTATCCAGGACAAAAAATAACGATCCTTGGGGAATTGGTCCACAATCGATTCGTGGTCGAATCGCTTAAGAACGAGGGGATCGAGACCATCGAGGACAAGTCGCTCTCACGTATGGATCTCTTGGAACGGATCACGGAGGGCGTCGTGATTTTCTCCGCCCACGGCATCGCCGACGACGTCGTCGCCCGTGCCAAGGCGAAGGGGTTGATCACCGTCAACGCCGCCTGCGACGATGTCCTGCATACCCAGGAACTGATTAAAACCTATCTGGCGCAAGGGTTCAGGATTCTATATATCGGGCAGCGCAACCATCCCGAATCCCAGGCGGCGATCAGTATCGATCCGTTGCGTATCGTTTTGATCGAAACGCTGGATGACTTGCCGAAATCATTCGAACAAGAAACAAGAATCTTCGTCACCAACCAAACGACGATGAGTCAATACGACATCCGCCAGATTCTGTCATCCATCGGCGATACGTACCCGCAGGCGATCATCAGCGACGAAATCTGCAGTGCGACCCGGACCCGCCAAGAAGCGATCATGAACCTAGAAAACGTGGACTGTCTGTTGGTGGTCGGCGATGTCCGCTCCAACAATACGGCGATGCTTGCGAAGATCGGGCTGACCAAGGGGATCCCCCATGTCGAACGGATCGAGAGCGCGGACGAGTTGGATTTGTCTTCCCTGCGTGGATCTGAACGCATCGCGGTTACCGCGGGGGCGTCCACGCCCTATTTCCTCATCAAACAAGTGCTTGATTCACTTGAAACCCTCAAGAGAAGCCTCGATTCAGCTGTCCGTTAACTCATTCATCAAGACATACCGGGGTAGAATCATTCTACCCCTTTTAACGACTCGACAAACTTGATGTTCTTGATTTTGCCGCGCAATAACACGTTCGTCGTTTCCATGAATCCAAGCAACATCCCGACCGACAATAAGAGGACCAGAACGTTGGGTTCTTTACTCATGATGAAATCCGGGGTCGACACCAGATCGGCGATCCATCCGAACATCAAAATCCCCAAGGGGACGCCTCCGATCGTGCCCAGTAGCGCAAGCACGCGGTTTTCGGTATTGATCAGCCGTTGGACTTCGCGACGGGTGTATCCAAGCACGCGCAAGGTCGCCAGTTCGCGTTGACGCTCGAAGATGTTGATGGAAGCAAGGTTGTAGAGAACGGTGATCGACAAGACCGCGGCCGACAGGATGATGATCAGGATGATGCGGTTCAACATGTCGAGGATTTCCCGGCTTCGGTCGATCATCTCTTCCTTCGTGTCGACCGATCGGATGACACCATCACCCAACAGCGCTGAGATTTCCGCTTCGTTTGTTGTTTGGCTTGCGTTGGCGATGTAGATTTTATTCGTCGAGACATCCAACTTCAGTTCTTCCGCGTGGTCGAACGAAATGTATACGTTCTTCCCGAGATATTGGGTGTTGACATGCGTGATCGTCAACCGGATCGGGACGTCGTCGATCACAAGATCCAAGCGATCGCCGATATCGTAGCCATACACGATCTGCATGCTTTTGGGGATGATGACCGTGTCCTCTTGCATTTCGATCTGTTTTTTATCCAACGACCGCAAAACGAGCAAGGTGGACTCAATCTCCAAGAGATTCAATTGGATCGTATCGTCGCTGTCCGCCAAGGTCGCGTTGATCGTTTTGGTTTTTTCGATTTTCGACGATTCGATCGGCAATTCCAATTCGCCGAGTTCTTCGATGTTTTCCTTTAACCGGACGGAATACTGGAAACGGAAGCTCTGGATCGACTGGTCGATCATGTTGGTCGCGGAATATCGCAACGACAAGCCCATGATCAGCAAGGTCAAGGCGCCGACGACGCCGATCGAACTCAGCAAGAGCTTGGTCCTTCCCATCAATAAGTTACGCACGATCAGTTTCGTATCATAGCGAAGCCGGTTCCATAGTTTCGGGAAACGTTCCAGAAACGAGTTCCGGGCGCTTTTGGGTGCTTTGGGCCGCATCGCCGCCGCCGGGATTTCCCGCAGGACATGACGCAATGCGAGAAGGATCGCGACGCTTGCGAAAAACAGCGCCAGCAGAACCGAGATGACGACATATTCCGGATAGTAGACGATGGGTATGGGGGGGAGGGAGAAACGGATCGTGAAGATCGAGATCAAGGCGCTGGGGATGACCCGGTTGCCCAAAAGCGAAAAACCCAAGGCGCCGATGAGCGCCGCCCACCATCCGTAGAACAAGTAGACAAACAGGATCCGTACGCGTTGGTATCCCATCGCCATCATGATGGCGATCTGCGTCCGGTCGTTTTCGACGTTCTTGGACATCGAAATCAAGATGATGACGGCCGCGACGATGAAAAACAAGAGCGGGAAAATATCGGAGACGACGGTGATGGGGGCAAGGACGTTGCCGATCATCGTAACGCCGGGATAGGAATCCTGATCGAACCAACGGACCAGTTCATCCTTGGTTTCAAGCGTATCCAGCCATTCCCGGGTATCCGTACCGTCGACCAACACTTCGAAATAGAGTTCGGGGATGGCGTCGATTTCACGCATCGCATCCGCTTTTTCTATCTGGAACGTCGCTTCGTTGGCCAGATATTCCGAAGTGCCTTCATCCAGTTTCTTCTGTGCATCGTCAAGTTCGCCCAACACGGATTTCTTCTTCGTGTTCAGTTGAACCTGCCCCTGATTCAATGTATCACTGGCTTGATTCAACTGTGCTTCCTGGGCAGCGAACTGCGCATCCGCCGTAGACTTGGATATGTTGTATTGATAGAGAAGTGCGTTCGCTTGTGTCGCAAGCCCTTGGATCTGGCTTGCCATCGCAGAGAAATAAGCGTCCTGGGTCTGTTGGTCGGCCAAGGGCAGCGTATCGCGCACCGAGAGATACGCTGCGTATTCCGCATCGTATTGCGTCTGCAGGTTCGCCGCGTTTTGAAATAAAAGATCGGATTGCGCCTTAAGCTGACCGAGTTGGGCATAGGTCGAACTCTTCGCTTCGTTCAACTGGTCAAACGACGCATCGATCGTCTTTCGATTCTGATCGATGATCTTCTGCTGCCTCGCAAATTCGTCCAACGCTTCTTTTCGATTCGAATCAAGGGTTGCCTGATTTTCGTCAAGCATTTTCTTCGCATCGTCAAGTTTCGTCTGTGCTTCCATAAACCCTTCGTTTGCGCTGACCAGCGCCTCAAGATAGATTTCGCTATGACGGTTTAGCATAACGAGCGTTTCATGCGTTGCGTAGATGATCCCGAATTGTTGTTTCGCGCTTGCCGCATCCGAAAAATCCTTGGATTTATAGGCATACTCCGGGCTCTCGAACAACCCTCCGATGATAAAGTCGAACGTTTCTTCCTCAAGTTGAAAGACAAGATGGTCGCCCAGGGTCAATCCGTTGAACGCGGCGTAGGAAGCGTCGGCCAGGACGATGTTGTCCTTGATCGTGGCTTCCCCTTCCATGATTTTCAGTTGGTTGATCGTCGTCGGTTGATGGAAACGGATCGTCGTGTTCTTCCCGCCGATCGTATACTCCATTTGGAAACGATAGCGGCCTTCCAGGACCGTATCGTCCATCGTGCGTTGCGCATCGAGGATTTCCTCTTCGCTCATCCCCTTCACATACACCCACTGATCCGCCAAGGCATAGGTCGCATAATAATCATCCAACCAGGTCCTGAGGATGCGCGTCGTCGCGAAAAGACCGGAAAACACCATGCTTCCGACCGCGATGATGATGACGATGGATATGAACTGCATGAGATTGTTTTTGATGTCACGCAGGGATCGTTTGAGTAAATACTTCATTACCAGTCGATCTCCGACACTTGCTTGCGCAGCGGGTTCTCGTAGACATGGTCGATGATCCCGTTGCGGACATGGATGACTTTATGCGCCATTTCGGAAATCTGGGAGTTATGGGTGATCAAAATGACGGTCTTTTTTAAGTCGCGGTTCAAATCGTCCAAAAGGTTCAACACGGCGCGTCCGGTGACGTCGTCCAATGCCCCGGTCGGTTCATCGCATAGTAAAAGCAACGGGTTTTTGGCGACTGCGCGGGCGATCGCCACGCGCTGCTGTTCCCCGCCTGAAAGCTGGGTCGGGAAGTTTCGGGCACGATGGTCGAGGCCGACGCGCTTCAAGACGTCGTTGGCATCCATCGGATGCTTGCACACGGCGGAGGCGAACTCGACGTTTTCAAGCGCCGTCAAATTGGAAATCAGATTGTAGAACTGAAAAACGAAACCGACGTTCTCGCGTCGATAGGTCGTCATCTTGCGGTCCTTATACCCCGCGATGTTCTCGCCTTCGACCAGGATTTCGCCGCTGGTGACGTTATCCATCCCGCCCAGAAGATTCAAGATCGTCGATTTGCCGGCGCCGGATGCGCCGAGGATGACGACGAACTCGCCTTCTTCGATGGTGAAATCGACACCTTTCAGTGCCTGGATTTCGACTTCTCCGATATGGTAAACCTTCGTGACGTTCTTAAATTCGATCATGGCCATGATATTCGCCCTCCAAAAGCAAAGACAAGAAGATTAACTCTCCTTGTCCAGAACATTGCGGATCGCATCGGCTTCCAAAACGAAAGCTTCGCGTTTATTTTCATGACTCACGCGACTCGCCAAATCAAGAACATGGTTGAGGCGCGATGTGAGATGATTGAGGAAGATGGGATCCTTTTGCGACAAGAGAATCGGTCCATACTTCAATTGAAACGGATTGTATTCGGGATGACTCGCGCTTGGGGCGAACTTGACGACGACGTAATAATGTCGTTTATAGGTTATCGCCTCATCCACGATGTCGAAACCGCGCTGAACCATGAATCGGCGCAGGGATTCCACGTCTTTATTCACTTGAAGGATGATTTGAGGGATGCTTCGAAACCGTTCAAGGTCTTCGGTAACGATCTGCATGACCGTTTCCGCCCCCATGCCCGCGATGACCACCGCATCGATGGGATCGGGGATGTCGCGGATGCCGGAGCATCGGATGAAGACCACCCGATCCTTGACATCGCTTTGGGCAAACGTATCCTGCGCTCGTTTTAATGGGAGTTCGTTCAGGTCGGCTGCGAAAGCATGTTCGCAGATCCCGGATTTCAGCGCCTCCAGCGGAAGATAGCCATGGTCGGTGCCGACATCGGCTAAAACCTTACAGGGCTCCACCAAGGACAAAACGGTGCGTAGGCGGACATCCAGCATTAGATCTTATCCACGAAATCTTTCAAACGTTTCGATCTCGTCGGGTGTTTCAGTTTACGCAGGGCTTTCGCTTCGATCTGACGGATGCGCTCGCGGGTGACGTTGAATTCTTTGCCGACTTCTTCAAGCGTGCGGGTACGACCGTCGTACAGACCGAAACGTAAACGCAGCACTTTTTCCTCACGGTCGGTCAATCCTTGCAGGACGTTGTTGATTTCGTCTTTCAAGAGTTGGTTGTTGGCATATTCGTCCGGGGACATCGCATCTTTGTCTTCGATGAAATCGCCCAGATGGGAATCGTCCTCTTCCCCGATCGGGGTTTCCAACGAAACGGGTTCAAGCGCGATCTTCTGGATTTCACGCACTTTTTCAGGCGTGATGTTTTCCATTTTCGCCGCGATCTCCTCCGCGGTGGGATCCCTGCCCAAATCCTGGACCAGCTGGCGTTGGACACGGGTCAGTTTATTGATGGTTTCAACCATGTGGACCGGGATGCGGATCGTCCGGGCCTGGTCGGCGATGGCGCGCGTGATGGCCTGGCGGATCCACCAGGTCGCATAGGTCGAGAATTTGAAACCTTTGGTGTAGTCAAATTTTTCGACCGCCTTCACCAAGCCCATGTTCCCTTCCTGGATCAGATCGAGGAACAACATCCCCCGTCCGACATATTTCTTCGCGATCGACACGACCAAACGAAGGTTGGCCGAAATGAGGATGCGTTTCGCTTCTTCATCGCCTTCCTTGATTTTCTGTGCGATCGTCGGTTCGTCTTCCGGATTCAACAAACTGACGCGTCCGATTTCTTTCAAATACATTTTAACCGGGTCGTTGATGCGTGAATACGAGGATGTCGAGTAATTGGCGTCGTACAGGTCGGTGTCGACCGTATCTTCATCGTTGAACGTTTCCGCCGCATCGTCCGTCAAGAATTCCAAATCGTCATCCATCAAGGCGGCGACTTCCGTCAATGGCAAATCCAATTCTGCCTCGATGTCTTCGTCTTCGGATAAGGAAATCCCCTCCGAGGTAAACCATTCGTAAAGATCGGTCATTTCATCGTCGCTGAGATCGTATTGATCCAACGCCTTCAACACACCGCTTTGAAGCAGTTTCCCCTTCGTCGCGTATTCGGTCTTAAAATCCGAACGCATTTCATCGATGGTTTTGAGTTGAGCCATGTTAATCCTCCTTCTTTTGTTCTTTCAAGCGCAATTTCTCATTACGCAGGTCTTCAAGTTGCTTTGCATAGGATTGACGTTTGACCAAATCGTCCGTTTTCTTCGCTTCGGTCTTCAGTTGGTCGATCTGATGGTCCAGCATCGACGCTTTACAATGGGTAAGCGCGTCGCGCAAGGCGCGTTGGTTGTATTCCTTATAATAGATTTCGTTGTTTGAGATTTCGGTGACCAGCGACACCAATGCGCCGTCTCCCAGCGTGTTGATGAAATCGGCCAACAGGATCTCGGAATGGTTGCGGTAATAGTCGAGGATGGTCATGGCAAGCGCGTTGTTGAGACGATCGGGGAGAAATCCGAGTTCGTCGCGGAATTGCAACGCCGCAAGACGTCCGGTCAACATTTGACCCAGGATTTCCTTCTCGGCCCATTCGAGTTTGCTTAAGCGCGGGGCAAGGACGGGGGACTTTCGCAGTTGCGATTCGGACGGCGTCGTCGTTGTCCGCGGCGCCAGTAAGCCCATTTGTTCCGCCGTCAGTTTCGTCAGCGTACTTAAGCGTTGTACAAGCATTTCGCGGTCGAAGCGGTCGTTGACCTTGGCGATCTCGTTCATCATCACCCGTACGAATTCCTTCTTTTGGGAGTAATTGTTGAGGTCGACGCTTTTCAAGCGGTATTCGATCAGGAAATCCAGCCACGATACCCGTTTACGTGAAAACGCGGCTAAGGTTTCCGCTCCGTGCTTCTGACAGATTTCGTCGGGATCCAATCCGGTGTCGTTCGATATGACTTCCAGTTTGAATCCGGCTTCCAATAATCCTGTCCCGATTTTATACGTCGCGCTCTGTCCGGCCGTATCGCCGTCATAGCAAAGAACGACTTTCTCGCTGATTTGACGAATCAGGCGGATTTGGTCTTTCGTACAGGCGGTGCCCAACGTAGCCAATACATTATAGACGCCTGCCTTGTCGAATGCAAGCACATCCGTCACGCCTTCCACAAGCAGCGTTTCGCCGGCTTGCCGGCATGCCGTTTTAGCCCGATGATAGTTATAAAGCAGCCTGCCTTTGGAGTAGATCGGCGTCTCCGCCGTATTGACGTATTTCGCCAAATCCTTCTGTAATGCCCGGGCGCTGAATCCGACCGGCCGACCCTGCGGGTCATGGATCGGAAAGGTGATCCGTCCCGCAAAAACATCTTTCTCGCCGAATTCATTGATGCGCGTCAGATTCGATTTCACTAAATCCTCGGTCGAATGTCCTTTCGCCTTCAGGAATTTCGTCAGCTCGTCGTTGTCGGGGTTGTACCCCAGTTCGAACTTGTCGATGATCGCGTCGTTGATGCCACGGTTCTTCAGGTAACTCTTCGCATCGCTTGCATTGATCGTGTTCAGATTGTAGTGGGTGAACTGGACCCCGTCTTTTAAACAGGAATAGAGCCGTTGGATGGCGGGATCCACGCTTTGTGTTTCAATCGACAACTCGGCGCTTAGTTTGAAGCCGACCATGTCGGCGACCTTAATAACCGCTTCGCGGAAGGAGATCTTCTCATAGTCCCGGACGAAGGTGAACACGTTGCCACCTGCCCCGCAAACGAAACACTTATAGATTTGACGATCGGTATTGATGTTGAGGGATGGGTCGTGGTCGTCATGAAAAGGACAAACGGCGCTTAAGGCCTTGCCCTTCTTCACCAACGGCAGATAATGGCCGACGACTTCCGCGATATCCGCCTGGCTTCGTAGACTGTTTAACTCTTCTTCACGGATTTCAGGCAAACGAACACCTCACGCTCTAGAATCTGCAACGTTCTTCAAGATAGGCTTTCAGCGAAGCGACAGGGATTCTTTCCTGCAGCATCGTATCGCGATGACGGATGGTGACGCATTGGTCGGTTTGGGTTTCGAAATCCACGGTGATGCAGAAGGGCGTACCGATCGCGTCTTGACGACGGTAACGTTTCCCGATGCTTCCGGCTTCGTCATATTCGATCATGAAATCTTCCGCCAGTTTCGCGTAGATTTCTGCGGATTGGGCGGATAATTGTTTGCTTAAAGGAAGGATGCAGGCTTTGAACGGGGCGAGTGCGGGATGAAGTTTCATCACGATCCGCGAATCGTCTTCCCCGATCTTCTCTTCGTTGTAACTGTCGCAGAGGAACGCCAACATCAGCCGTTCGACACCGACGGCCGGTTCGACGCAATACGGTACGTATTTCTCGTTGGTCGCGGGGTCGAGGTATTCCATCGACGTCTTGGAATGCGTCATATGGGCTTTCAGGTCATAATCGGTACGGTCGGCGATGCCCCACAGTTCGTCGAAACCCCAGGGGTAGCGGTATTCGATGTCGCTGGTCCCTTTGGAGTAGTGCGAAAGTTCGGCTTTTTCATGTTCGCGCAGACGCACGTTTTCATCCTTCAACCCCAAGGATTTCAGCCAATCCATACAGAAGGTCTTCCAGTAGCCGTACCATTCAAGGTCGGTTCCGGGTTCGCAGAAAAACTCCAGCTCCATTTGCTCGAATTCACGCGTACGGAAGATGAAATTCCCCGGTGTGATTTCGTTGCGGAACGACTTTCCGATCTGACCGACGCCAAACGGGATCTTCTTGCGCATCGTCCGTTGGACGTTGCGGAAATTGACGAACATCCCCTGCGCCGTTTCCGGACGGAGGTAGATGGTGTTTTTGCTGTCTTCGGTGACCCCTTGGAAGGTCTTGAACATCAAATTGAACTGACGGATCTCGGTGAAATCATGCGCGCCGCATTGCGGACAAGCGATGCGTTGATCATCGATGTATTGCTTCATCTGCGCATTGTTCCAACCCGAGGAATTGACGGTGCCTTTTGTAAAGGTATCGATCAGCTTATCGGCGCGGTGGCGCGTCTTGCATTGTCTGCAGTCCATCAATGGGTCGGTGAAGGTCCCAAGATGCCCCGAAGCGACCCAGACGTTCGGATTCATTAAAATCGCGGACTGGATGCCCACGTTGTATGGATTGGCCTGGATGAATTTCTTCCACCATGCCTTTTTGATATTGTCCTTCAGTTCGATCCCCAACGGACCGAAATCCCATGTGTTCGCCAATCCGCCGTAGATTTCCGACCCTTGGTAGACAAACCCGGAGTTTTTCGCATGATTGACGATCGTTTCAAAACTTACATTCGACATAGTGGATCTCCTTCAATGGTAACTGTGATATTATAGCACTTTTTCTAAAAATGCCCAACTCTTTAGGCGTAGTCCGGCATGTTCGATCAAGAAATCGCGGTAGATTTCGACCACGTCCCGCGTGATGTCGACCGATCCGGCCAAGACGTCGAAATTACCTAACCCGGCTTTGGCGAGATAGCGGAATTGCTTCAAGATATCCGATGGATAGACGGGGCTTTGGATCTCGGCGCGACAGTCCGGGCAAATGAACCCGCCATCCGAAATCGAGATGCTGTCGACCTTTTTCGATGCGCAGACGGCGCATCCGTCGACCATCGGGCTAAACCCGAGCAGATCCGCGATGCGGGCGTAGAAGAACGCCAACACCAGATGCGGCCGTTCGTTTTCCTTGAGTTCCTTATAAAGGACTTCAAGCAACGCATAGAGTTCATGGCTACCTTCCATGTCCAATCCGTCGCGGGACATGAATAACACCGTCTCGCTCAACACGGATGCGACGGTCGACTTCACCAGGTTCTCGCGTAACGGGCGGTTGGATTCGATCAGGATGGCTTCATGGAGGAGCTGGAAACCGCTCCCTTCCCGCTCGTCATAGCGAAACTGGGAAAAAGAAAAAGGTTGGCAAGCATAGGCGTTTTTGCTTTCCATTTTCCGCAACCCTTTCGCCTGAAACGTCAAAAACCCTTTCTCTTTGCCTAAGGTATAAATCAGAGCATCGTTTTCTTTATAGTCCTGTTGATCCAATACGATAAGCGAAACCGTATCATTCATCGTCGTGGATCTCCGTATCCAGATAACCCAGCGAATTCAATCGCGCTTTGCGGTTGCGCCAGTCTTTTTCGACGCGCACGAAGAGTTCAAGATAGATCCTCTTACCCAAGATTGCTTCGAGTTCAAGACGTGCTTCCTGTCCGACTTCTTTTAGGAGTTCGCCGCCTTTCCCGATGACGATCCCCTTCTGCGAATCCCTCTCGACCAAAATGGTCGCGACGATCAAGATGCTCTCCTTCTTTTCCGCGAATTGGTCGAAGACGACGGCGATGGAATGCGGTATTTCTTCCTTGGTCCGCGCCAAGAGTTTCTCACGGATGATTTCCCCCAGGATGAATTGTTCGGGATAATCGACTTTCATTTCATCGGGGTAGTATTTCACACCTTCCGGCATGTAGTTGCGTGTCAGTTCAAATAAACGATCGACATTGTCCCCGGTCTTGGCGCTGATCGGGATGATTTCGCTGAAGATTTCCGTCGCGTTGAGTTTCATCAACAGTTCCAGCAACTTCCCTTTCGCCATCGAATCGATCTTGTTGACGACGCAGAAAATGGGTACTTCCTGTTTCTTCAGGTATTCCATGACGTACTCGTCCCCGCGTCCGAACGACTCCGAACCGTCGAAGATGTAGTAGATGACATCCACGCCGGAAAGCGACGAATAGGCGACCCGGTTCATCTGGCGTCCGAGTTCGCTCTTCGGTTTATGGATCCCCGGGGTATCGATGAAAATGAGCTGCGAATTTTCATCCGTGACGATCGCTCGGATACTGTTGCGCGTCGTCTGTGCCTTATCCGATACGATCGCGACTTTCGAATGCATGATCTGGTTGATCAGCGTGCTCTTACCGGCGTTGGGTCGTCCGATGATCGCGATGAAGCCCGATTTGAAACTCATAGTACGTCCTCTTTCGTGAAACGCATGGGCAACAACTCGTCGATGGTTTTCTCGATCGTCTCTTTTCCGTTTGAAAGAAGGATCGGGCAATCCGCCTCCAGCAATTCGGATAAAACCTGTCGGCAGATCCCGCAGGGAGCGCCGATCCGGTGACCGTCGGTCACGATCGCGATCGCCTCGATGTCTTCTTTTCTGTAACCGTTGGAATAGGCCGCGAAAATCGCGCTGCGCTCTCCGCAATTGGTGGCGCCGAAGGAAGCGTTCTCGATGTTCGCACCTAAAAACGTCGCTCCGTCCTTGGTCAAGACACAGGCTCCGACGTGATAATTCGAATAGGGGGCATAAGCGTTCTTCATGGCGCTAAACGCCTTTGATAATAAAAGTTCTTTGTTCATGGTTCTCCTTTTAGAATAGATGACGCGCGATGAGGATCAACCCGACTACGCCGGCCATAATCGCGCTAAACAACACGGCCGCCGAGCCAAGATCCTTCGCTTGTTTCGTCAATAAATGCCAACTCGGGTCGAAACGGTCGATGATCGATTCGATCGAACTGTTGATATATTCCATACCGATGACCTGGGCGATGCAGATCAGCCAGATCGACCATTCGATGTCCGAGAATCCGAAATAGAATGCGATGGCGATGGCGATCAGCCCCAAAGTGAACTGCAGCTGGATACTGAAGTCATGCAGAAGACCGTCGATCAGACCGTCCGTCGCATATTTGAATTTTAAGAAAAACCTCGCGATTAAACTAACGTTTTGCGATTTCATCCAAAATGACCTCCTGTAATCCGAACATTCTCTTTTCGTCGTCCCCGTTCATATGGTCAAAGCCAAGCAGATGAAGCAAACCGTGGGTGAAAAGGAAACAGAATTCACGCTTGAGTGAATGTCCGTAGTCGTCGGCTTGCCGACGGATCGCTTCGACATTGATGAAGATATCGCCCAATTCACGGGTGGAGGACGGGATCCCGCTGGACTCGCCTTCTTCCATCGCGAAACTGATGACATCCGTCGGTTGATCGATGTGGCGATATTCGCGGTTGATCGCATGGATTTCCGCACGATCGACCAAAATCACGGAACATTCGAAATCGGTGGGAATGCCGAGGGTTGCCGCCGTCTTCTCGGCGATCGGATCGAGGTATTTCCGGTAGTTTCTCCAACTTCCTTCCAGACTGCGGTTGATGAACAAGATTTCCATGGCCTACCTCCTGTACCATTATACCATATCGCAAAATCGCCACATCTTTCAAAGAGACTTTTGTTAACAGAGAATTAACAATTCAAGACTTAAGTTTTGTTAATTTTCTGTTAAAATTAGTACGTTAATGGAGGAAGAAACATGATTTTACTGACGGAATATACAAAAACGTGGGCTGACATCGATTGGCAGCTCATTCTTGGCGGATTCGGCCTCTTCCTTTTCGGAATCAAGTTCATGGGAGACGGACTGAAGAGTTTGGCGGGCGACCGCATGCGCGACATCATCGACCGTTTCACATCGAAACCATGGATGGGTGTTCTGATCGGACTTGGGATTACGGCACTGATTCAATCCAGTTCCGCGACCACCGCAATCACCATCGGATTCGTCCGCGCGGGGCTGATGCGGCTAGACCAAACGGTCGGCATCATCTTCGGCGCCAACATAGGGACGACGGTCACCGCCTTCCTTGTCGGGCTCAAAGTGGAAAAATACGCGCTTTATTTTGTTTTCCTTGGCGCACTGTTCATTTTGTTCGCCAGCCGCAAAAAATACAAATATACCGGTGAGATTTTAATGGGTTTCGGGACCTTGTTTTATGGGCTGATGCTAATGGGCAATGCGCTGAAAGTCATGAAGGATATCCAGTCCTTCCATGATTTGGCGGTCCAGATGTCGAGCCAACCCATTCTCGCCTTGTTGGGCGGAATCGTGATGACCGGCGTCATCCAGTCTTCCAGCGCCATGATCGCGATCATCCAGAAAATCTACGAGTCCGGCGGGATGTCGCTGACGGCCGCGATCCCCTTCGTCTTCGGATCGAACATCGGTACGACCGTCACGGCGGCCCTCGCTGCGATCGGCGGATCCTTGGCGGCACGACGCGCCGCCGGGATCCATACGTTGTTCAATGTCTTGGGAACCGTCATCATGATGTTCTTCCTGCCTTTCTATATGAAGTTCATCGTGTACCTGTCGGACCTGCTTCAACTTGAATCGATGATGCAGATCGCCGTCGCACATATCCTGTTCAATATCATCTTCACCATCGCATTCTTCCCGTTCATCAATCAACTCGTTTGGTTGATCAAGAAAATTCTACGTGGTGATGAAAAAGAGCGGATTGAAATCAATACCGACGATTTGGATCCCAAGTTGGCTGCTTCGCTGCCGGCCGGTGCATTGAACGTCGCAAAGAAAGCCACCATGAAAATGGGTGAGTTGGCGGTCGATGCGATCGAAAATAGCCGCCAGTACATGAATACGAGAAACAAAGCCCCGCATGAAGTCGTGCTTCAACTGGAAGACGCGATCAATGCGTTGGATACGAAACTTACCGATTACCTGCTGATCATCGCCAAAGAACATTTGGGCGAACACGATATGGAAATCTATTCGACCAACTTGGCGATCATCAAGAATCTTGAACGGATCGGGGATCTGAGCACCAACCTCATCGAATTCTACGAAATGGTCTTCGATGTTCGTGAAAACTTTTCCGAAGCCGCCCTCGAAGATGTCAACGCGATGTACGATTTGGTCATCCACATGTTGAACCGCTCGATGAGGGTCTACAGCGAATCCGATTATTCCTTACATAGTTCGGTCATGGAAGACGAAAGCTATCTCGATTTACTTGAGTTCAAAGCACGTCAGAAACACTTCGACCGGATGACGAGTTCGGTCTGCATGACGGCCGTCGGATCCAGCGTGTTCGTCGATATCCTAGGTACCTTGGAGCGGATCGGGGACCATGCCACCAACATCGCCAAAAACGCGGTGGATGTGCACCAAACCCACGAACCCAAAGCAAGTCAAGTCTAAAAAAGAAGCTCGCGCTTCTTTTTATTATCCGAAATCGTAATGTTGTCCGCGGACTTGATAGATCAGGTGTTCGCAAACGTTTTTCGTATGGTCGCCGGCACGTTCGATGTTACGCAGCATCCCGACGGTCGCCACCAGATGCGGAATGTTTTCCCCTGCTTCCATCCGTTCTTCGATATAGCGGATCAAAAGCGTGAACGCCGCGTCGATTTCATCATCCAACTGCGGGACTTCGATCGCGGTTTTCGCATCTTTGGTGCGGTAGCACTCGATCGCTTTGTCAAAAAGCAGGATGAACTGGTCGCCGATGCTTTTCGCATGTTTCATCAAATCGGGTTCCAGTTGTTCGTTTTTAATGACATAACGAGCGATGTTTTTCGCATAATCACCGATCCGTTCCAAGTCGGAAGCGATCTTGATCCCCGCGACGATAACTCGCAAGTCGATGGCGACCGGCGCGAGCAGGGACAAGACTTCCAATCCGCGGTCGTTGATTTCTTCTTCGTCGTTGTTGACGAATTCATCCAGTTGGATGATCGCCAACGCCCTCTCTTTATTTCCATTCTCCAACACTTCAAGCGCCATCAGGTACATTCTGCGGACTTTGTCCGACATTTGAAGGATCGCGTCTTGAAACAGTGCCAACTCCGTATCGATTTTTACCATGGTTTCTCCTATCCGAACCTTCCGGTGATGTAGTCTTCCGTCCGTTTATCGTTGGGAAGCTGGAAAAGTTTCTTCGTCGCATTCATTTCGATCAGCTCCCCCATCAGGAAGAACGCCGTCTCGTCGCTGATCCGTGCCGCCTGCTGCATGCTATGGGTCACGATGACGATCGTATATTCCGTTTTCAAATCCTGGATCAACTCTTCGATCTTGGCGGTGGCGATCGGATCCAAAGCGGACGTGGGTTCGTCCATCAGGATGACTTCCGGTTCCATCGCGATCGCCCGGGCGATGCATAGGCGTTGCTGCTGACCGCCGCTTAACCGGAGTGCGTTTTGTCCTAGGCGGTCTTTCACTTCTTCCCATAACGCCGCCTTCTTCAATGATTTCTCGACGACTTCATCCAAGATTTTCTTATCTTTGATGCCTTGGCATCGCAGCCCGTAGGCCACGTTTTCGTAAATGGTTTTGGGAAAGGGGTTGGGTTTTTGAAACACCATCCCGACCCTTGTGCGAAGACTCACCACATCCTGGTTCTTATCGTAGATCTCCGTACCGTCAAGTTTGACGCTTCCTTCGACCTTGCAGTTTTCGATGAGGTCGTTCATACGGTTCAAGCAGCGTAAGAGGGTCGATTTCCCGCATCCGCTAGGACCGATGAAGGCGGTCACATGATTCTTCTTCACTTCCATTTCGATGCCGTAAAGCGCTTGTACGCCGGTATAGTAGAGATTGAGATTGCTGATCTTGAGTACAGATTCCATTTTACCTCCATGAGTCAAATAAAAAACCGGACTCATTGCCGGTTTCATTGTATCAACATTCAATCAATTCTCGGTCGAGTTTCGGTTAAGATTGTGTTAATTCGTCAAGAGCGTGATCGTGAAGGTCGTCCCCTCGCCTTCGGTCGAGCTCACGGACACTGATCCGCCATGTGCTTCGACGATCCCTTTGACGATGGCCAACCCTAGACCGCTCCCGCCAGTACTCCGTGCCCGGTGCTTCTCGACACGATAGAAACGGTCGAAGATGTGTTCGAGGTCGGCTTTGGGGATGCCGGCGCCGGTATCCAGGACATGGATCTCAATCGTGTTCCCCTGCTTCTCGCAACTGACGCGGACATAGCCTTTGTCCGTCGAGTGGATGGCGTTGGTGAACAGATTCGTAAATACGTTGTGCATCTTCTGCGGATCCATCTCGATCGAACCGCAGTCCTGGGTGTCGTTGATGAATTCGATGTTTTTCTCCTTGAAAACCGACTTCAAGGTAGAAAAACTGTTCTCGATGACATCATGCAGGTTGACCCGTTGGGAATGCAGGATGATTTTATTGGAAGAAATCCGCGATAAGGTCAATAAGTCCTGGATGATCGCATCCATGCGCAGGCTTTCCTGCTGGATTTGAAGTAGGAATTCCTTGCGCGTTTCATCATCGTTGAAATCGGGTCGGTTCAAGATCTCGACCATGCCTTTGATCGCGGACAAGGGGGTCCTGAGTTCATGCGACGCGTCCGCGATGAACCGCTTCTGCATCCTGTCCCCTTCCATGTAGACCGTGATGTCCTGAAAGATCAACAGACAACCGGAATAGCGCTTGTTCTCCTGAAACGGGATCGCGAAGGTCAGATAGTCGCGACCGTTCACATGGATGTTCTTGATGATCGAGGTTTCTTTCAGATAGGTGTCTTTCATGAAGTTCCGCACTTCCACCTGGATCGCTTCGCTGAGATAATCGACGCTCGTGCGGACCGGTTTCACAAAGAAGCGGCTGAAAGGTTCGTTGCTTGTGACGATCTCGCCTTTCAGGTTCATCAGGGCCAAAGGCAAAGGGATGTTCTGAAACACGATTTCGAGCTGCTTGGATTTCAGCGCCCGGTCCTTGTCGCTTGCCAGGATCGTCCGTTGATACTCGAAATTAAGTTTATCCAGTCTCTTCTTGTACTCCGATTCAAGACTATAGATCAAGACGCCGATAACCAGCGAGGAAGCGATGAACGCAAGCCAGAACGGCAGGATGCTGAAGATGCCCATGAGAAAAAAACCGATGAGCACCAGAATCGTCGCATAGAATCGACGGAGTTTCACGCCGTTTCCTCCAGGATGTATCCGATGCCGCGTGACGAACGGATCGTCACGTTGCTGTTTTGCAGTTTATTGCGGAGTTTGAAGATGTGGACGTCGACGATGCGGGTATCCCCGTCGTAATCGAAGTTCCAGATTTCATTGAGGATCGTATCGCGGGAGAGGACGACGTTGGGGTTTTTGACGAAGTATTCCAAAAGTTCGAATTCTTTCTTGGTGAGTTCGCTGCGTTTTTCGTTGATGGTCACTTCGCGGCGTGTCAGATCCATGCTGATTTGTCCGAATTTCAGGGTTTTCGTTTGTTTCTGGGTGGTTCGGCGGAGATGGGCGGCGATGCGTGCCATCAGTTCACGGGATGAAAACGG
>Ga0154525_106_pt4 | contig 50735 bp, 53 predicted proteins | sample RifGroE2_FD_105668 | JGI IMG/M metagenome (GOLD analysis project Ga0154525, IMG submission 105668) | Firmicutes bacterium GWE2_51_13
CGGTCTGGATGCTTTCTGGTACTATTTCCCCGATGCGGAATCGTTCGGGTTGAATTCGCACTACGAGTCCCTTCAATGGTTGAAATCCAAAGGGTTCAAGACGAATCCGTATACGAAACGATGCACGGGGGCCGACGAAGTCTGGGAAGCGATCGAAGCCTTCTCGAGCCTACGCACCGAGCTTCCCTATGAGATCGACGGGATCGTCCTGAAGGCCGATCGCTTCGCGGATCAGAAAACGATGGGATATACCGCGCGTACACCGCGTTGGGCCAGCGCCTACAAATTCCCCGCGGAAGAAGCGACCACGCGCTTGGTCGACATCTTCATCACGGTCGGAAGGACGGGGCGGATCACGCCCAATGCGAAACTGGAACCCGTCCGCTTGGCGGGTACTTCCGTCGCCTTCGCCACCCTCCACAACCAAGACAACATCGCCGACAAAGACATCCGGATCAACGATTTCGTCGTCGTCCGCAAAGCCGGGGAAATCATCCCCGAAGTCGTACGCAGCCTACCGGAGAAACGCGACGGATCCCAAGTCCCCTATGTCTTCCCCGAAACCTGCCCGAGCTGCGGCGGTAAGCTGGAACGCTTGCCCCAGGAAGCCTCGCACTATTGCATCAACACCGATTGCCCCGCCCGGGTCATCGAATCCATCCAGCACTTCGCCTCGCGCGACGCGATGAACATCGAAGGCTTGGGGTATAAAACGGTCGAACAGTTCCATTCCCTGGGGATTTTAGAGACGATCGAATCGATCTATACTTTAAAGGACAGACGGGAAGAACTGGTTTCTTTACCGGGATGGAAAGAAAAATCGATCGATAAACTATTGAGCGCGATCGAGACCTCGAAACGGAATTCACTTGAGAAACTACTTACCGGACTGGGGATACGGCAGGTGGGTGAGAAAGCCGCCCGTTCGCTGGCGATCCATTTCGAAACGCTGGAGAATCTGCAAGATGCGGATGAGGAAACCTTGTCTCATATCGACGATGTCGGCTCGATCACCGCGGCATCCATCCGGTCGTTCTTCGTCGAAGAACACAACATCGACCTAGTAAACCGCTTGCGGAACCACGGGGTCAATACGACCTGCTTGATCCCCAAGCCCAAACAAAGCCGTTTCAGCGGGCTGAACGTCGTGGTGACGGGAAGCATCGAAGGGATGGGAAGATCGGAAGCGGAAGCTTGGCTGGCGAACGCCGGGGCGAAAGTATCCTCCGCGGTATCGAAGAAGACCGACCTGGTGGTCTACGGCGAAGCCGCCGGATCCAAATTACAAAAAGCGCGCGAACTCGGTGTTTCCGTGATGAGCGCGGATGAATTCCTTGAGGAGGTGAAACGCGATGCGTAGACGATGGATGTTTGGTTTTGCGATCCTGCTGGTTTTGGCGGGATGTTCGAAGCCGATCGAAGAAGACCCCAACGACATCATCGTCCCTGCGATCGAAAAAGGGGAATATGCGATGCTGATCCCGTTCGATAGCAGTGAAACACGGCAATATCACGGGACCTATCTCGGAAGAATGGATATCATGGAAATCGGCAGCCGCCTGGAAGAGAAATCGAAGGAACATTTCCCGACCGACGACTATATCCTGGGTGAAGGCCAGGTGTTGAACCTTTCGAAACTTTCATCGCTGGTGAAGCGCGAAAGCACGGAAAACCCGCAAGGGCTCAACCCGCCCAAAGGAATCCAGTTCCCCACCGGTGTCGGGTCGATCAGCGTCTTGGACGCGGTCGTCGTCGCGGATGTCATCGAACTGAACTTCTATACGGGAAGCGCAAGCAATCCGAAACTGGCCGGCCTGTCCTTCGCGATCGTCCTCAACCAAACCTTGACCAGCATGGAAAACAACGTCGCCGTCCAACGCACCATCAGCGACCAACGGCTCTATGAATACGGGACGGACATGGGAAGGAAACTCGAAGCCTATCTCCGGAAAATCCCCGACATGGAAAACATACCCATCTATATCACCTTGTATAACAGTTCCAGCGCGGACGCAACCCTACCGGGGAAGTTCATCGCCGACGGTTATTTCACCGGACGGGCGGGACAATTCGCCAAGAACACCGAACAATGGGTGCTCTTCCCCAGCGACGCGGCGGAAACCTTGGACAGCGTGACCTCTTCCGAAATGAAATCGGTCCGGACCGCACTGAAAGAGTTCATCCCGGAAACCATCGCCATCGTCGGCCAGGCACGCTTTGTCGACCGCAAACTGGATTTCCTTAGGATCAACGTGGTCATCCAGGCGAAAACCTACGCCGAGATCCACGCCTTGACGCAATATCTCGGAAGTCTGCTTGAGAATTTCTCGGACAAAGGCGCCATCATCGTCGCCAATGTGAAGAACTACAACGACACGGTCGCGATCATCCAGCGCGATGCGGACGGCGATTTGACCGTCATCTATACGTATTAGGAGGCACCCATGAATCGATACGAACCTGAATACTTTAAGACGTTGGCGAAACAACTGCGTTTTTCGCTCAGCGACGAGGAAGCCCGCGCCATCGCCGATGAATTCGGCGTGTTGCTTGACCAAATGGATTTATTGGATAAAATCGATACCGAAGGGGTGGAAGAAATGGTCTACCCGATCGAAGCGGAAACAAGTTTCATGCGTGAAGACGAAGTCGGGCATACCTTCACCGTCGAACAGGCGCTTTTCAACGCGCCGCGTCAAGCCAACGATCACTTCGTGACCGTGAAGGTGGTCGGATGATGAACTTCACCCAATACAAAGCGAAAAACAATCCGGTCGAAGCGGTGAATCTCGCCGTCGAAGCCGCGATGAAAGCCAACACGAAACTCAACGCGGTCGTGACCATGGTCGACCCCGGAGAACAATTAAACCGTCTTGATCAGTATGCCGGAGGGAAGATGTTCGGCATCCCGATCGCACTGAAAGACAACGTCAACACCAGTGGCGTCCTCACGACCGCCGGAAGTAGAATCCTGGGTAACTATGTCCCGCAATACGACGCGACCATCGCCGAAAAACTGCGCGAAGCCGGGGCGATCGTCATCGCGAAATCCTCCCTCGACGAATTCGGGATGGGCGGTTCCAATCTTAGCGCCGCGACCGGTCCCGTCTACAACCCTTATGATCTATCACGCATGTCCGGCGGTTCATCCGGCGGCAGCGCCGTTCTCGTCGCCTCGGGCGTCGTCCCGTTTGCGATCGGAAGCGACACCGGCGATTCCGTACGCAAACCCGCTTCCTACAACGGCATCGTCGGATACAAGCCCACCTACGGACGCATTTCGCGCTATGGGATCATCCCTTACGCTTCCTCATTGGACCACGTAGCCTTCTTCACCCGCAATATCACCGATGCGGCGATCGCCCTGGAAGTCCTTTCCGGTCGCGATGACCGCGACATGACCTCGCTTCAGCTTCCCGTCGAAGATTACGCAAGTTTACTTAACCCTTCGCTTGAAGGCAAAAAAATCGGCATCCTGACCAATGTCCTCAAGGCCATCACGAACCCCGAGATCCAAGCCCATTTCGCCAACCTCGTCGCACGTTTGAAAGAACAAGGCGCGACGATCGTCGACATCGAAATGAACCAGGACCTGCTTAGCGCGATCCTGCCGACCTACTATATCATCGCCAACGCCGAAGCGACCGCGAACCACTCCAACCTTGACGGATTGCGGTTCGGCGTACAAAAAGACGGAAAAGAAATCGATGAAGTGATGAGCGCATCCCGCACCGCGGGGTTCGGGAAACAGATCCGCAAGCGCTTCGTCATCGGATCCTATGCTTTATTTGTGGAAAACCAGGACAAACTCTTCCGTAAAGCGCAGAAAGTGCGCCGTTTGATCGTCGAAGACCTCAAGCACGCCCTAAGCGACATCGACGGATTGATCGCACCGGCTTCCGCCGGCGTCGCCCCCAAACTTACCGACACATCCATGGACCAACTCTCCAGCACCTATCTGATCGCGGAGAACTACATGGTCATGGGGAACTTCTCCGGCTATCCCAGCGTCACTTTGCCCATGGGATATTGCGACGGCTTGCCGGTCGGCGTCAACCTGACCTGCAAACTTTATGATGAACAGACGACCTTGAACCTGGCGTTGGCCATCGAACAAGCGACCGGTCTTGCCGACCAAATCAAGGAGGTGGCTTAAAATGAACTACGAAACCGTCATCGGGATCGAAATCCATTGCGAATTGAAAACCGCCACCAAGATGTTTTCCCCGGCGCCCGTCACGTTCGCCAAACGCCCCAACAGTTGCGTCAATGAAATCGACCTGGCCCATCCGGGAACCCTTCCGAGTTTAAATAAGAACGCCGTCAAACAAGCGATCAAAGCCTGTGCGGTACTCAACCTTGAGATCGACCCGCTTGTCCGCTTCGACCGTAAGAACTATTACTACCCCGACTTAGCCAAGGGTTATCAGATCACCCAGCAATTCCATCCCATCGGGAAAGACGGGCATGTGAGTATCCCTACTTCAACCGGGGAGAAGATCGTCCGCATCAACCGCCTGCATATGGAAGAAGATACGGCCAAGCAGTTCCACTACAACACCGAAACCTGGATCGACTACAACCGGGCGGGAACGCCTTTGGTCGAGATCGTCAGCGAACCCGACATGCGCAATGCGGAAGAAGCGGTCGCCTATGTCGAGAAACTTCGTTCGATCCTCTATTACCTTGGCGTTTCCGACGTCAAGATGGAAGAAGGTTCTCTGCGTTGCGACATCAACATTTCCTTGCGTCCGGTCGGAAGCGAAGCCTACGGGGTCAAGACCGAAATCAAGAACCTGAACTCCCTCAATAACATCAAAGTGGCGATCGAGGCTGAAATCAAGCGTCAATCCGAACTTCTGGATAAAGGTGAAGCCGTCGAACAAGCCACGCGCCGTTATGACGACGTCGCGAAAACGACGATCCTGATGCGTAAGAAAGAGGGAAGCGTCGATTACAAGTATTTCCCCGAACCCAACATCCCTCCGATCCGTTTGAGTAAAGAATGGGTCGATGAAATCATCGCGACCTTGCCCGAACTTCCCGAAGCGCGCAAAGAACGCTATCTGTCGATCGGACTGAGCGAATACGACGCCACCGTGTTGACGCAAAACAAGGACCTTTCCGATTTCTACGACGAGATCCTCAAGCACACCGACCAAACCAAGATCGCCGCCAACTGGTGCATCAGCGAACTGCCGGCCGTGTTGGATACCCAACACCTCGCATCCGCCAAAAACAAACTGACGCCCAAGAACCTGGCGGATATGATCAACGGGATCAAAACCGGGACCATTTCCTCCAAACAGGCGAAAGACGTGCTTCCGCACCTGATCCAAGGTGAAAACTTCGAGGACGTCGTGAACCGTCTGGGACTCAAGCAAGTCAGCGATACCGGCGAACTGCTGCGTGTGATCGTCGATACCTTGGATGAACAAGCCCAATCCGTCGTGGATTTCCATAACGGGAAAGACCGTGCCTTGGGGTTTTTGGTCGGACAAGTCATGAAGAAAACAAAAGGCCAGGCCAATCCGGCGCTGACCAGTTCGTTGATCACGGAAGAACTGATGAAACGTAAACCGTAAAGAGGGCGACGCCCTCTTTATTTCATCTTGAATTCAATCGTATGTTCAGCCATTTTCTCTTCAAGCATCCTCAATCCTTTCAATCCGAAACCATGCAGGGATAAGAGTTCATCTCGAGTGAACCTGTTTAAATCTTCAAACGTCAGAATCCCCGCGTTCTGTAAAGCACGTTGTGCGGGAGCGGGCAAAAAAGCGAATCCAAGCTCTTTTTCCATGACGCACCTCCATATCCCAAGTATAATCAAGGAAGGAATCATGATACAATGATTCTGCACCAAAGGAGATCGGACATGCGACGTAGCGACCGAGAAGTCTCAAACCAAGAAGAAATCAAAGCAATCATCGACCGTTGCGTGATCTGCCGGGTCGCGATGGTCGACGACGGGAAACCGTATCTTGTTCCACTGAACTTTGGTTATACGCTGGACCAAGGGACATTGACCCTGGTGTTCCACAGCGCCAAAAGCGGACGTAAGATCGACATCCTTCGCCGGCATCCCGACGTCTGTTTCGAGATGGATTGCGACCATGCCTTGATCGACGGGGAGCGGGCATGCGACTATAGTTTCGCGTTCTCCAGCGTCATCGGGAACGGCAAGGTCGAATTCATCGAAGATGAGACGTTGAAACGCGAGGCGCTCAAGCTCCTGATGAAGCGTCAGACGGGCAAAGAGGATTTCGAATTCTCACCCCATGAAGTCCAAGGCGTCTGTGTCTTTACGATCGTCAGTGAAGATTTCAGCGCCAAGCGAAAGATGACGACAGCGCGTCCCTAACCCGTGATTTACAGGAAGGGATGCATACAAATCGAAAATAAGGTATAATAACCCCTGAGGAGTGGATACGATGACACAAACGAAAACAAAAACAAAAACGAGAAAACGCCGTAGAATCAGCGTCGCCGGAGTGATCCTGGTCCTTGGGATCGCGATTCTCATGGTGCCGGTGATCATTTTCGGATACCTGCTTTACGATGCGACGCTGGGGACGGGCACACCGCTTTTCGGCAGCCGCTTCACCAACGACCTCGACCCTAAGATCACCAGCGAACAAATCACGACGGTGGAAACCGCCTTGGACGGATTGGCCAACGTGGAAAGCGCGACGATCAACCTGAAATCGGCGACCGTACGGATCACCGTCGATACGGCCGATACCCTGATCGACGCGGCCGGCGTCCAAGGCTTGACGACCCAGGTGTACGATTCGATCATCGCGACGTTGCCGATCGAAACCTATTTCACCTCCGACGAAGTGAAGAAGATGTATGACCTTGAAATCTCCGTCTACAACCTGAAAGACGGAAAAGATGAAGCGAACTACTTCTATTTCATCCTCGTGAAGAATGCGAACATGGAAACATGGAAGATCCAGGAAGTCTCCAAGCCGCTCAATCCCGAATTGGCACAGGAACTGCTGGACAAACTCAATGCGGAAGAAACGGAGAATCAAGAGGGGTAAGCCCCTCTTTGTTTTCATGAGAGAAAAAGACATGCTGACGGTGAGTGCCGTCGATTATGACAACAATGGATACGGTGTCGCGAAAGTCGACGGTTTCGTCGTCTTCGTCAAAGGATTGATGAAAGGGGAAGAAGCGGAAGTCCAAGTCGTTTCTTCGCGTAGGAACTACGCCTATGCCAAAGTACGTCGCCTCATCACCTTCAGCGACCAACGCGTCACCCCGAAGTGTCCCATCGCTTCCGCGTGCGGGGGATGTCAGATCCAACACTTTTCCACCTTGGAACAAGCCTCGTTCAAACAAGACATCGTCGATGGCCTGCTCAAACGGGTCGCGAAAACCGACGTCCAAGTCCAACCGATCCTGACGATGAGCAATCCCTGGCGTTATCGCAATAAAGTCCAAGTCCCCATCGGAAAAGACAAGCAAGGCAAGATGATCTGCGGTTTTTACCGTGCCCAAACCCACGATATCATCCCGTTCACGGATTGCTTCCTCCAACACACGATCCAAAACGACATCCTCGCCTTCATCCTCGATTTCTACAATTCCCGTCATCTCTACCCCGACACGCTTCGCTGGGTCTTACTAAAGCGCGGGATCGTCACCGAAGAAATCATGGTCGTCCTGATCACCTCGGACGAAGGGATGTTGCTGAAGGACGAGTTAGTCAAGGAACTGCTATATACCTTCCCCCAAATCAAGTCGATCATCCAAAACATCAACCGCAGGGAAGACAACGTGATTTTGGGCGATGAGGAAATCGCGCTGACCCCCGCCACGACGATCACAGATAAGCTTGGCGATTGCGAATTCGCCATCTCCTCCAAATCGTTCTATCAGGTCAATCCGATCCAAGCGAAAGTCCTCTACGACAAAGTCATCGAGTTCGCACAGTTCAAACCCACCGACACCGTCATGGATCTTTATTGCGGCGTCGGGACGATCGCTCTATACATCAGTAAATTCGTAAAACAAGTCATCGGTGTGGAAGTCATCCCCGAAGCGATCGAAGACGCCAAGCAAAACGCCAAGCGCAATCAAATCACCAACGCTTCCTGGATCACCGGCGATGCGGGCGAAGCCGCCCGCAAACTCCATGACGAAGGCATCGGCATCGATGTCATCGTCGTCGACCCCCCGCGTAAAGGTCTCAACCAACCCACGATCGATGCGATCGTGGACATCTCCCCCCGCAGCATCGTCTATGTCTCCTGCGATCCGGGCACCCTTGCGAGAGATCTCGCGATCTTTAGCGAAAAAGGATATCAAACCGAAATCGTCCAACCGGTGGACATGTTTCCCCAAACCGTACATGTTGAAACGGTTGTCTTGCTAGCTCAAAAAAAATAAAAGACTAGAAAGTGCAATGCAGAATATGAAATCATTACTGATCATGGCGTGATGGTATCCATTAACAAGAATGGGGAAGCAAATATCGGATTTACAGGTGATGAAATGAAAAATAATGAGGCATTGTGTGGAGGAAGAGAAAACAAGATATTTAGGAAATCGGATCGAGTGGTCCGTCCGACTGGAGATTGGACACCCTATGTCCATGATTTCCTGAATTTTCTGATTGAAAAAGGCTTCACGATTGTACCTCAACCTTTTGGTATTAACGAAAAAGGAGAGGAGATTTTGTCTTTCGTTCAAGGTGCGGTTTATAACGATCCGTTACCTGAATTCATGTTACAAGACAATATGATAAAATCGTCAGCGAAACTATTAAGAGGGTATCATGAAGTGAGTGGTACGTATATTGATAAATTGACAAAAGAAGAGGTGTGGATGCTACCATCCGTTAACCCCATCGAAGTCATGTGTCATGGGGATTTCGCTCCATATAATGTCACAATCATCGAAGGGGAGGCGACTGGAATCATCGATTTCGATACCTTGCATCCTGGACCGAAAATGTGGGATATCGCTTATGCGGTGTATCGTTGGGTACCCTTTGTCAATCCTGTAAATCCGGATTGCAGTTTTTCTTTGGAAGAACAGATACGGAAATCGAGACTATTCCTGGATACTTACGGTGTGAAAAATGAAGAACGGGATTTACTTCCTCAAATGATGGTTGATCGTCTGACTAATCTGGTCAACTACATGAGGAATCAAGCGGATGAGGGAAATGAAGACTTTCGAAGAAACATTGAAGAGGGACATATGGAAGTCTATCTGAAGGATATTCAATACATTTTGAAAAATGAAAGTATGATACTTGAAGGAATAAAGTAACGCATGTAATGGAATTTCGCCTATGTTATCACGAACAAACAATGCCGATGGGTTTTCCGAGGAGATCGTAGTTTTGACATGAATATCGGAACACCCCAACATTCGACGTAGTGTCTTTTTACGTGTCCGTTCTACAGGGTACAGTGTAAAGGAATTGCAGCTTTTTATCGTAGGATTAATTCTTTACTTCTAATAAGATTTTTTCATTACATTTCTTATGTTTTCCGCAAGGTTATAGACTCGCTTAGCCATTTCATCAGGAGGTGTCTGCATGCCTTCGGCTATCCATGTTTCCGTCACTCTATCGATACCTCCCATGAAGAAATCCAGTAAAAATTGATCATAATTGACATGAGAGAAGAGCTGCAGGTCATTCATGACATGTGTCCGTATAAGTGATAACAGTTTGTCCAGTTGATTACACTCATACAGCATGCTAGTGAAAGGCGATTCCTTTAAAATCCTAAATCGGATTAAGAACAGATTGTACATTGTCAATTCAGCAGTATCATCCAACTGCAACACGAGATCATCGATCTTTGTTTCGACGATATGTAGGATGATTTTTTCTTTACTCTTGAAATGCCTGTACAGTGTCATACGGACCACATTGGCTTCGTTTGCTATTTCCATCATGCTGATCGATGTCAATGGTCTCTCTTTTAATAGTCTTATCAGAGCCTGAGTAATGAGTTCCTGTGATTCGTTCATTTGCTTTTTTCTTGCCATGTTACACTCTCCTAAGAATGTATAAGATATGTTAATCCTATTGCCATCAGATTAACTCCATTATATACTACATTCAAATAATGTTACAGTGTAACATTATAAAAGGAAAGAAGGTCAATATGAAGAAGAAACTGATGACTACCGGCGTAATTTTCTTGGTTCTTGTCATACTATTGGTAATCACTTTACCGACTATATTGAAGCTGATTGGATTACATCCTGACTATGAAAGAGTGGAATATGATTTCAAAGGAAAACGGGCTTTAATCATAACGACAAGTCATGATACTTTAGGAGATTCTGGCAAAGCAACAGGTGTATATGGATCTGAAATGACGATTCCTTATTATGAATTCCTGGATGCAGGAATGACGGTTGACATTGCCAGCATTGAGGGTGGTGAAATCCCTTTTGAGCCGGTGAGCTTGAAGTATCCACTCGCGACTTCTGCAGATAAGAGATATTTGAAGGATGATGAAGCTAGGCGGAAAACCATGAACGCTTTAAAGATTGACGATATGAATTTTTTGGAATATGACATCATCTATCTGGCTGGCGGATGGGGTGCGTCCTATGATTTGGGTTACAGTGAAGTACTGGGCGTTAAGATTACGGAAGCCAATGCTGAAGGCATTCTATTGGGATCTGTTTGCCATGGTGTTTTAGGATTCCTTAAGGCTCAAGATATAGATGGAACACCTCTTGTGGAAGGTAGAAAAATGACGGCTGTTTCTGACAAGCAAGTTGAAGAACTGGGAATAACAGCAACGCCTATGCATCCTGAAACAGAGCTTAGAAAACTTGGTGCTGATTATCGGAAGAATGAAGCTTTTAGAGATTTCTTTGCGACTTTGGTTGTGGTTGATGGTAATCTTGTTACTGGGCAAAATCAGAATTCCTCCGGAGAGACAGCCCAGACATTGTTGAGATTACTCGATGAAAAGGTGAACTAGATGAAATTCATTATTGAACATAAATGGTTATCGATAGTAGCTATTGTAGTTGTTGTTTTATCGATCTCTCTTGTTACGATCCTTAAGAATCCTCCGGACTACCTGCTAAGATTCATTATCGAAAAGGGAATGGCAAGAAATAATAATATGGATACTTTTAAAGATGATGCATTATATGTCATCACAACAGGTACAGGTGCACCATTACCTGAAGCGAATCGAGTAGGTCCACAGACGGTTGTAGTAGCAGGGGATCAAATACTGGTCTTTGATGCAGGCCCGGGAAGTACGTTGAAACTTGAAATGTCTGGTGTTGATGTCAGTTCAATCAATGGGTTGTTCCTGACCCATTACCATTCAGACCATATTGGTGACTTAGGTGAGCTGATGCTTAAACGTTGGGCTTCCAACGTTGCAACAAAACCCCTGCAAATATATGGCCCTGTAGGGTTGGATCAAGTCGTTACTGGGTTTGAAATGGCTTATGAACTGGATAAAGGTTACAGAATAGCTCATCATGGAGAGGATCTGTTACCGGAAGAAGCATTTGGTGGTGATGTGAATGAATTTGATTTAGGGGTTGAGCTAACGAGCAGTCAAGTTGTCTACTCGTCTGGTGATGTAGAAGTCATTGCTTTCAATGTCGATCACTTACCTGTTTTCCCCGCTGTTGGTTATCGTGTAAACTATAAGGATCGAAGTGTTGTTATCTCAGGCGATACAGTATACACAAAGAGTCTCATCGATCATGCAATGGGTTCAGATCTCTTAGTTTGTGAGGCTCTGCATATGGGTTTTTCAAAGATGATTTCCGAAGCATCATCTGATATGGATTCAAATCTTTCAGACGTGGCTCATGATATTCAGGACTACCATATATCACCGGAAGAAGCAGCAATTGTAGCAAGAGAAGCCGGCATTGGGCAGTTGGTTCTTACTCATATCTTGCCGCCTATTCCGTCAAAAATTCTGGAGGCAGGGTTTACAAAGGAAGCAAGAGCAGCATATGACGGAGAGATTTATCTTTCTAATGACGGAACCATGATAAAAATGCCAGTCAACTCAGATGACGTCAAAATCACTGAGTTATTGAATTAGGAGGTTGAAGATGAAAAAAAGTATATATATCAAGGCGGTAATGGTCGTATTTGGATTACTTATTTTGAGTAGGATTCCGGATCTTCTGAATAACGGAATGAATCCAGTGACACTTGTTTCGTCAATTGTCGAATTGTGTTTTATTGTTTGGGGCATACTGGTTTTAAGAAATGAGAATGATAAACAATAACGAGTTGTGACATCATTCATCTACATTGATAAACTATCATTTGGTTTCGAATATATCATTGGATATAGAAACTTCTACTGATGACAATATGTATGGTATCTTGTGGCTGATTAAACCATTGCAATTTTGATCAACAACAGCAATTGGCGAAAGTTATTAATGAGTTTTTATTACTACAAGAAAGGAGGATTCTTCATGAACGTTATTTCTGTAGCATGTAACAAACCCGTGAAAGATGGTTCTACTGTCATACTAAGAAGCAAAAAAATTTTCTTTGGAATAGATATGAAACTGAACATAGCATTACTTGGTTCTGCAGACGACGATGGTTATCCAAAAATCAAAGCAATGGTCAAAGTTGAGACAGAGGGTAGTAAGAATGGTCTTTTTCATAAAATATATATGAAATGGGAGGGCGCAAAATGCTAAAATCCAAAAAAACGATTTTGATCACATTACTCATGCTTGTTGGTATTTTAGTAATTGGTATGCAAATATTCAACTATGCTATCTCCACCGATTTCATGGTTTCAAGAGGCATTAAGCAAAGAAATATTCAAAGAGTTGAAGCCTATGAGAAATACTTGCAGGTCGATGAAATAACGGTTGTGCTAGTAGGTACGGCAGGACCAATGAATCCAGATATTGCCCAGAATTCTACAGCGGTTTTTGTTAATGGCCAATTCCTATTGTTTGATGCTGGTGACTATGCACAAAAGAGGATGGAACAGTTCAATCTTCCTAGTGAATCTCTTGATGCCATTTTTCTTACTCATTTCCACAATGATCATATTGCTGACTTGGGAGAGGTCATGCAAAGGAGCTATATGATTGGAAGAGAAAAAGATCTTGTAGTGTATGGACCGACAGGGACAGAAGATATCGTCACCGGATTTAATCTGATATATGCTGCAGACTCAGATTATAGAACGGAGCATCATGGAGAAGAAGTTATGCCTAAAAAATATCAGTTTGCAACTGCTAAGGAGTTTGACTCAGAACTTAAGGAAGTAGTTGTTTATGAGAAGAATGGTGTGGTTGTCACAGCCTTCAAGAACGATCATCCGCCGATAAGTCCCACTTTCGGTTATAAAATTGAGTATGATGGCAAGAAAGTTGTTATATCTGGCGATACACTGGTAACCGAAGCTCTGGCTGAATACTCAAATTCTGCTGATTTACTTGTTATGGATATTATGAATTATGATCTGGTAACATTAATGGAAGAAACATATAAAGAGATAGGTGACGATCAACTAGCTAAGATCATGCATGATATTAGGGAGTATCACCCAGATGTAAAAGATGTTGCGATGATGGCATATAATCAGAATGTTAAAAGATTAGCTCTGACTCATTATGCTCCAGCGGCACCAAATAAATCTATGTTGGATAGATTCTACGTTGATCCAATTAAGATGATCTATAAGGGACAACTCTTTGCTGGCGGTGATGAGACGACAATAGTCATACCATTAGGCGACTAGATATGAAAGTTATGCTTTCCGGTTTGAATGTAAAAAAATAAAGCGAAGACAAAATTCAAGTTGCTCAAGAAAGGATGAATAACATGAAGAATAAAAGTAGTAGAAAAATTGTAAAATTCAACCTACTTTCTCTCATTGGTTTGATATGGGATCGCTTGTAAAAAAGCCTTTGACAGAGTTGTCACGCTTAGCAAAAGAGTGGCAAGACTCAGGTAATTATGTGAAGTGGACCTCTACTTTAGAAGAGAACGAGGTATATGGAGAACTCAATGTTTTCAGCATCCAAAAGGGTAATCCTGAGAATCCTGCCATACTCATGATTCACGGTTATCCTACTATGAGTTTCGATTTCTTTGATGTGGTGGGCCTTTTAAGTGATGATTATTATGTTTGTGCAATTGATACAATAGGTTATGGTCTGTCTGATAAGCCAAGAGATGGATATATCTACTCGATTGAAGATGATGCGAAACTTGTTGACTACTATATAACAGATATCCTTATGCTCAAAGAGTTTACTTTGTTGACCCATGATAAAGGTGATAGTGTTGGACTTTCCTTACTAAGTCTTTATAGAAATCAGGATTTCTACAGAATTAGTCACCATATCATTACAAATGGTAATATCTATCTACCACTTGCTAATCTGACACGCTTTCAGAAAATGCTTCTAAGTGAAAAATTCGGTCAGTTAGCAACAAATTTTATTAATGGTAAGTTATTAGCAAAGGGACTAAATAGAAAAGCTCATACAATTCCTGAGAAAGCAGATAAAATTAATGGAGTCGCATCTATCATTGACTATCAAGATGGTGGGAAAGTACAACATTCTACAATACAATACTTGAATCAACGCACAAAATATGAAGAGAAATGGTTAGATAATCTAAAAGAAAGTGAAATACCGACGACGCTTTTCTGGGGAGTTGATGATAGAATAGCGCCGGTTGCAGTAGCCGATTATGTTTGGCAAACAGTTCTTAAAGATCGATCAACTGAAGCATATTATTGGCGTTTGCCGAATGCAAACCATTATCTTATGAACGATAATCCCCATGCCTTGAATCTGGTAGTCAGACAAGTAAATGGTGAAGTAGTCGAATGGGATTCCTTACCTGAAGGAGAAAGACCTGTTCTACTTCATCAGAATCCTGGTTGGTAATAAGGTAGAAAGACACCGCTTAAGAGACCTAAATCGTACCAGAAAAGGAATTGAAGTATAACCCGCAGAGTTGAAACATTTCTAACAGCAATGGTTTTTTGATTATACAACTAGAAATTTAGAATGAAAAAATGCTCTAGATTGTGATTGGCTCTAGAGCTTTAGGTCTGGTAGCTTATTTAAACTTGCCCTGGAAGATGCGCAGCATTGGATCAGAACCTTGGGCAGGTTCGAGATGTGCTTTTTATAATGCATGGGCTACTGAAGTACTTCTTGAATTAGGCTTAAATGACTAAAGATGGGACCTGCATGTCGCACATATAAAATTCCATGATTAGATAGGTTCACGTTTAGGGGTTTTTGGTAATCGTATCAATCGATTCTTAACATGAAATTCTCTTTCGCAAACAAAAAAGTATGCATAACTGAAATGCATATCCTATTCCATTCATGATCTGATGTTATCTCGTTTCTTTTTCCATATGGTGGATACTTTATATGGAAACATGCCGATCGCGTAATAGAACGGTTGATTTGACCCGACGAGTACCGTTTTAGCACCCAACGCTTTCACTCGCTTCATGCCTTCCAAAACCACGGCCTGGGCGAGCCCTTTCCCACGGAAATCGGGATCGGTAGCTAAAGGTTCAATTAGGGAAAAATCCAACGATGGATCATACCACATCCCGCAATAGGACACAAAATGACCGTCTGGGCTTACTACCGCAAGTTTGAGCGATAGGTCGACATTGTTGCGAAGCATTTCAAAATCAACGGTTGCCCGTTCTTCATCATTAAATACGAGAGGACCTTCGCCGTTGATTTCGTGGTTAAAACCCTTCCAGAGGACGCGGCGATACTCATACGGATCATACCGGTCGGCCATGGAAACGATGGTGTAACCCTCGGGCAAAGTGTAAGATAAATCCGCATGTTCCAAATACATAATTGCATCATGCTCCGCATGAGGTGTCGCCACATAGGCGAGTTCATGTGCGATGAATTGAAAATCCACATCGTCGTCGGCAATGACCACACTGAATTCATCTCCCTCACGCAGGTTTTGCTCAGCATAAAGAAGCATCTCTTTCTTTAAGTAGGCATATTCCGGAAGTGAAAGGCAGTAGGCGGTTCCTAATCGCGTGTCGAACGTAACGATCCCAACGATTCCACAAGCATCCTCCCACAGTTTGATTTTATTGATTGCGCTATGGTCGAGATAGCTATGCGTGATCATCCAATCCCATCTTGCATAAATATACTCCGAATACCCTAGCCTGACGAAAAAATCGCGAACCGCGTAGTAATCCGGGGTCATACCCGCAAGATTTGTATAATATCGAGACTTAATCATAACGTTCCTCCCAATGTTGGTACTATTTCATCTTGTATAAATTCTGTAAAATCTGATAGAGTGTTCGTTTCAAAGACTCAGCATCCGATGATGTCACATCTTGATAGAATTGCCCCAAAAACATTTCGGCATCGGGAATAAGTTTCTCCCAGATTGCAGTAGATTCAGGTGTCGCGCGAATGCGAAGCGCTCTGGCGTCTTCGGGATCTTTCTCGATACGGATCATTCCCTTCGTTTCCAGTTTTAGAGCCAACTGCTTCACATTTTGATAAGAACTTCCCATCTCCTCCGCTAGCTGCTTCAGTGTTGGCGGATGTTCAAACATACTGTCTAGAATCACTAGTAAAAACCACTGTTTTGATGTTAGATCGTGTTTCTTTAGCACTTTATCCAACTGGGTGTCAAGTTTGGTCGCAGCCACAAGCAAAGCACCGAAAGAAAATTGCCATGGATCCATCGACTCGACCTTCGAGAAAGTAATATTCATTACGCACCTCATTTTTTCTTAAAACTATTGACGACATCATATATATAACATATTATGTATTTGTTTGGCAAGCATTATTCCCGTAGGAGGTCAATATGAAGAAAGGTCTATTTCTGATCATCGCAATCTTTGTAACAGAAGGCATCAGTAGAACCTCGTCGTACATTACAGATCAACTCTCATCGATTCTTCCGTATCAGTCCATCGATCCTTATGGTCTTTATCTCTATATTTCTGTTCATCATTTATTTCAACTATTTTTTGCTGCCCTTGCGATTTTGTTCGTTTTTAGACTGGTATGCAAAAATCATGCATCATTCATGCTACAGTTCGGGTTGAAATGGCCAGATCAGCCGAGTAAAGCCTTTCGATTCGTCGCTTTATTCACAGTGGTTTGGGCTGTCGTCCAGTTTGGTGTGGGTTACTACATGGTTACTCATCAGATGGTGGACGCTTCGATCGCTTACCCTTTACGTGGTGAAACATTGATAGGACAATATCTCTTTCAATTACTGTTATCCGGCACCAGTGAAGAACTCCTTTACCGATCATTGCTCATCGGCCTTTCCTTAGTCATCTTTGAAAAACCAAAAGTCATCTGGATTTATGCATTTACGCTCGTCCCCTTTCTCGTAGGACATATCCCGTATCAACTTTATCCATTCCAAATCTATCAACCTAACATTCTTCAACTCGTCACCGTTTTCACTTTCGGTAGTTTCTATACGTATCTGTATCTAAACTTTAAGTCCGTGATCCCTCCGATGATTGCCCATGGTGTGCTTAATGCGGTAATCATAACCTCAGGATTTTTACTTTCATATCTATAAGTAATCGCTGTTGTGGATTATTCAAACTCATACTTCGTTGCCAACAATCAATTGATTTACTATTCATTAAACTTCAAACATTCGACCAAAGGGGTGCGATGATGGAACGGTGTTTTATATGCGATCGGATCGCGATGATTAAGAATCATTCGAATCCATATTTCGTCAAGGAACTGGAGACGGGCTATGTTGTCATCGGCGATCATCAGTATTTCAAAGGATATACTTTATTTTTATGCAAACATCATGAGACAGAACTACATAAGCTCGACGAAGAGTTTAAGGCAAAATTCATGGTTGAAATGAGCCGGGTCGGGGAAGCGGTTTTCAATGCGTTTCAAGCCGATAAGATGAACTATGAGCTTCTCGGCAACGGCGATGCGCATCTTCATTGGCATATCTTCGCGCGACGTGAAGGGGATGGGGATGTGAAAGGACCGGTTTGGTGGACGGATCGCTCGAAAATGTACTCCGAGAATGTGAAAGTCGGTGGAGATGAGTTGGAAGAAATGAAGTCCAAGTTGCTCTTTGAATTGGACAGACGATAGAGAAAACGATACGATCGATTCGTTTTCGCTATGAAGAAATCGGGCAGTAATCAATGAACAGAGTAAAAAGCGGGTATAATAAAATCAATAAAGGAAAAGAAAGGGATGTCATGGACAAACTGGTTGAAAGTGAAATAAAAATCATCGAAGAAATCATACGTACGAAAGATGGACCGACACTCATGATTAACCTCAACCGTTATAAAGAGGGTTTATTTCCTTTTAGCGATGTTTATCTGAAATGGAAAGAAGTCAACGAGCTCATGATCGATTCCGTCGGCGGTAAGATTCTCTGGCGGCTTCCCGTACTGGGTCAACTCTTAACCAACAACGCGGATGAACCGATCGATGAAATCATCGCGTATTGGTATCCTTCGCACCAAAGCCTTCTTGCGACGCGAGGGACGGAAATCACAAAACTCAACTTCGAATTACGCCAAGATCTGATCGACTACGCCATCATCCACCGGGTCGATGGACAAAACCCGCCGATCGTCGGATAAATCGCGCAACGCTCGTAACATCATAAGTCCGATTTGGAATCACATTATGCTTCGAAATCCTCGGTAAATGTTCGGAACGATTCAACCCAAATCCAGTGGGAGAAAGAGGTCGTATGTTGTTCATGCTGATTGTGAAAGCTTCGAAAAATTCGGAAGCAGGAAAACGTCCAAGCAAAAAACTCATGGAAGCGATGGACAAGTACAACGAGGAGTTGATCGAAGCCGGTGTACGGGTCATGGCCAAAGGTCTGCATCCAAGTTCTAACGGATTGAGATTTTCTTTTCTCGTACCGGGCGAAGAACCCGTGGTGACGGAAGGACCTTTTCCAGAAACCAAAGACATCATCGCAGGTTTCTTCTTGATCGAGGTTCAGTCAAGAGAAGAAGCGATTGCGTGGGCGAAGAAGGTGCCGGATCCCCAAGGATTCGGTGAAGGTCAAGTCGAATTACGTCAAGTGTTCTAGTAGACTCTGGAAATCGGCATCGGTTCTTCTTCATGGCTGGATTCAATCCATTCGCTTTGATGATGGGTGAGAAACAGGGTTCATGCGAACCTTAAGGAGAAAAATGAGTAAAAGAATGATGACGGCTCTCATCGGGGGAGTTATCCTAGGGATAGTTTGTGTGATCGGGGCATATGCCCGATCCAATTTCACCGCTTCGGCGGATTTCGTGTTTTCGCTTTGGTACAATCGCGTGATCCTCGGACTGATCGTCGGTGCGCCATGGCCGGAAACTTCAAGAAACAAAGCCTTGCTTCGCGGCGCGTTGTTCGGGTTGTTGGTATCCTTCGCTTTCTACAGTTCCACCGGATTTCAAGACCCTGTCAGTTTCTTGGCCGGCGTCGTGTACGGTGTCATCTTGGAAGCATGGCTTAGCCGACCTCGGAAATAAACAATAAAGTTGAAAATACCGACAATCAAGGGAGTGCGCAGACTCATGAAGAATCTAACACCTGAAGAAACCGGGAAGCGATACGATCGAATCGCTATGGCCTATGAGAAAAACCGTTCTTCGACGATCGGAATGGATTATCTCGAAAAATTCCTCTTGCTTCTGGATACGAAGGAGAGTGGCCAAAGAAAGGCATCGATTCTCGATATCGGATGTGGAACCGGCCTTCCGTTGATGAAACGGATGGTTGATTTCGGTTCGAACGTAACCGGAATCGACATCTCGTACGAGATGATTCAAAAGGCAAAGACGAATGTCCCCGGGGCTTCGATCATCGAAGGGGATATCTTGACCTTCGCTTTCGAAGAAACGTTTGACGGAATCCTCGCTTGGGATTCTCTTTTCCATCTTCCTCTGGATCAACAAGAACAAGCGATCCGCAAGATCGCATCCTTACTTAAGCCCGATGGCATATTTCTCTTCACCGCGGGCGGAAACGAGGGCGAGTTGAGATCGACGATGTTCGACACGGAGTTCTACTATAGTTCGCTCTCACCGCAAAAATATGAAAGCATTCTTGCGAATGTGAACTGCAAAGTTTTCCTGAATGAGATCGATGACCAATTCAGCCATGGTCATCGAGTGCTCATGTGTAGAAAAACGAATCGGTAATGGGGATGTACAAACGATCTATATGTAGGTGATCGTTTGTTGATCGCCAATGAATGTCCCACACATGAGATCCAACGCAGCCGAAGTCGATTCATGGCCTTCGAAAAATTCTCGAACATGGAGAAATAATCGTAGATGAGATCGAAAATGATGGATACAGTCGATGGATAGTAGTAAGGCAACTGCTGGTTGTCAGAATTGGCATCATCAATAGGTAGGCAACGGCGAGTTGACTGTGTATACTGTTGATGAGGTGATACTATGAGTTTTTCCGAGAGGTTGCAAGGGTTGAGAAAAGAAAAAGGGTTATCGCAAGAGGGTTTGGCCGAAATCCTAGGTGTCTCAAGACAAGCGGTAGCCAAGTGGGAATTGGGTCAATCCTATCCGGATATTGATAACCTAGTTCAACTTAGCAACAAGTTTTTAATCAGTCTTGATAAGCTCGTCAAAGAAGAACAGAAATGTAGTTCGAAAGAAGAGACGATAGAGAGTATCGTGATAGACCAGGAAGCAGTGACTTTCCTGATCAAAGCGAAAAGAGCGACATATGCCGGAAAAGGGTCTGAAGTTCGATCTTCAAGACTAAACTCGCATGATTTGTTCTTTGAAGAGAATGAGTATAAATATTTCGATACCTATTTAGGCAATGAAAAATTCTCCGGGGAAGAAGCCATATGGAGAAATGACCTTCCCTTTTGGGCAATGAATTACTGCGGAAGAATCGTAGGCGAAGGATTTTCCGGGGAGTTTTTAAAAGAGGCGCTGTTCTTGGTCAATGATGAATATCCTTATCGAGGACCACTCGTATATCAAAACGGAGAGCATCTATACCATTGCACAATCAACGGCGACTTTGGGTGGTTCAATGGTTACGAAGAGATTTTTCATAATGACAAGAAAGTGTACGAATGCATGTTCCATGGAGGATTTGTGAAGTAACGGAATTCGTTATTATTGGAGATATGGGTATTCCAACCGTTCGTCGAATCAGGTATCGTTGTACATGTACCGAAAGGCGGTTCAAGAAAGTTTTGATGAACCTAATCGGAGAGAATGGCTGGTCGAGAAGAATGAGATGAAAAGGGGGGATGACGGTTGGACTTTCGTGAGAGATTACAGCAGCTTCGAAAAATGAATAAATCGGTTCCAAAAAACAGCCTTACCTGCTCACCTCATTGTGTGGATCATAGACGGACCCCGAAAGTATCATCCGTTACATTTCTCTTGGATTGGTGTAGAATTCCATTAACAGAAGGAGACTCATATGGAAATATCAACCGAGAAAAGAAATGAATTGATCGAAACGTTGAAGGTTCGATTTGAACGTAACATGAAGCGACATGAAGGATTAAGCTGGGAGGATGTCGAAGAGAAATTGATGGCGAATCCAAAGAAAGTGTGGTCGCTGTTTGAAATGGAAAACACCGGCGGTGAGCCGGATGTGGTTGCGTTCGACAAGAAAACCAATGAATTCGTGTTCTTTGATTGCAGCGAAGAGAGTCCGAAAGGTCGTAGAAGTCTTTGCTTTGATAAAAAGGCGTTGGATGCCAGAAAAGAAAACAAACCGGCGAACAGCGCCGAAGAACTGGCGTCGACTTTCGGAATCGAGTTGTTGTCGGAAGAGGACTATCGCTACCTACAAACCCTTGGGAAATTCGATATGAAAACGTCGAGTTGGATTAAGACCCCGGATCGCATCCGTAAACTTGGCGGAGCGCTTTTCGCAGACTATCGTTATGACACAATCTTTGTCTATCATAACGGTGCGGATTCCTATTACGGGGCAAGAGGTTTCAGGGGTTCGCTGAAGGTTTAGCTTACTTGATTCGTTTGTTTTGATTCGACTAGCACGTTGGTACACTTTCCGTTTGATCGGTGGAATGACGCTACATTCTTCGCAATCGCATCGAAAGAGTGGATGATCCTATGAAAGCATGGTTGCGAGATGCGTAACGATGCTTTTTTTTCGGCCTTTATCACGCAATGCAACGCTTGAGCCTTTCCGATTGCTCGTTTACCAGAAAGAATGATGGTGGATTCAATTTGACAGAATGCAGGGTCTTGAAGATATCGATCCAGACAGGCAATCAATCCTTAAATAAACCTTAAACATGACAGGTACGGGTTGATGTTGAATGAATGAAAGGGTATATTTGACATCGGAGAATGGGAGATTCATCGCGAAAATTCTTAGAAATCGGTGAGTATCGCAACCTTACAAAGGCAAAGAAGAAAGAAAGCCGAAATGATGGGCTCGTAGGGTTTAGGAGTGGATGAACAGGTAAACAATCGTGCGAAGGAGAAAGTAAAAATGGGCGACATACTAGATATCGTACTTAAAGAAGGCTACTTGATTGATGGAAACGGAACGCCGGGGAGAAGAATCTCTGGGCTGGGGATCAAGGATGGGCGGATTTTCATGATCGAAGAGGATGCGTCTGCGGATTCATATCCATCAAAACGGAGCGTTTCACTTGAAGGGTGTGCGATTTTGCCTGGCATCGTGAACGCGCATGTACATGCCGGATTCAAGTACATGGATAATGAAGCGTTGCATGACTTTGAGAGGGACTATCTTCGATCTTGTTTGTTGGACGGGGTGACGACCCTTCGCGATGAAGGGATGTTTACAGAGGATGAACTCGAGACTGTGATCGAAAAAAAGATACAACTCGAAAATGACGGAGGATACCCGAGAATTGTGACCACCGGCAAGTTTTTTTCCGCCCCGGGCGGATATGGCGGTCAAGCACCGATAGCCATCGAGTCGACAAGAGAAGCGATCCAAAAAGTGAATCATCTGCTAGACTTAGGCATCGACATGGTGAAAACTGTCCTTGAAGACGGGATTGATCCCAGCACATTCGGCTTACCTCAACTAACGGATCCGCTGCTTTTTGTTTTATGCGATGAAGCTCATCGGAGAAAGACAAAGGTCTCCGCTCATGTAACCCAAGCACACAACCTTAAGCGTCTTGTCGAAGCAGGGATCGATGATGCGGCACACATGATTTACGATGAACTTCCGGAGGAATTGATTCAACGTATGATCGAAAAGGGTACATTCATTGTCCCTACGTTAACGATCCTCAAGATGTTTGATGATCGATTCGGCCTTACACTGCTAAAACAAGGTCAAATGAATGTTAAACGATTTGTGGACGCCGGGGGGAAAATCGCCGTTGGAAACGACTATATCGAAACGATCGACCCATGGTATCCAACCGGACTCCCGTTCTTGGAATTGCAATTACTGAAGGAATGCGGATTAACGGAAGCCCAGATCCTACAGGCGGCAACAAAGCATGGCGCCGAAGTATGCAACCTTTCTCATGAACTCGGGACGATTGAAGTTGGAAAAGTCGCTGATTTTCTCATTGTGAAAGGGAATCCCGAGTTTAACCTTGATGATCTAAAGAATGTAGTCATGGTGATAAAGAAGGGTGAAATCGTCGTTGATAATACAATTGAATAAACCTTACCCCATAGAGTAGACACGAAATAACCCACGTGACGCCTCTATGGGGTGTTACTTTACTAGGAAATATGGAAGAAAATGACAAAAGTATCATTCATCCAGAAATGAATCGAAACATTAAGTGTATCTTGGTTACGAAAGAGACTAATTTATTTTTTTTGAAAATGTGTATAAAAAAGTAAATAATTTACCTATATCAGTTTGACGTAGGTAAAAAACGATGCTATTGTATCTGTATCAAGGAGGTGTGTATCTTGAATAGGCATGAATTACCTATGTTACCACCGAGAGTAGAACTTGAAACGGTTAAGGTGTTGAAACAACTTTCTAAGACTAGCCGAGCATTGGCTGAACTCAAAGGTTATGCGGAAACGATTCCAAACAAGAATATTCTACTCAATGCAGCGACAATTATCGAAGCTAAAGATAGTTCGGAAATCGAAAATATCATCACAACTCATGATGATCTTTATCGTGCACTCAATAAATCAATCTATGCCAGTTCATCAGCGAAGGAAGTTGCCAATTATCGTTCCGCCATGTGGAAAGGATGCGAAATTGTCAGAGTAAGCAAGATAATAACCATTAATATGATCAAAATCATTCAAGGCATCATCGAGAAAAATGATGCTGGTATACGGAAGTTGCCGGGAACTGTTCTACAAAATGATAAGACCAGTGAGATTGTCTATACTCCGCCAGAAGGATTTGACACGATCATGGATTATATGAGCAATTTGGAGAAATATATTAATGATGATGTTGATGAGGTGGATCCACTCATTAAGTTAGCGGTAATTCATTATCAATTCGAAAGCATTCATCCTTTTTATGATGGTAATGGGAGGACGGGTAGAATAATAAACATTTTGTATTTGTTACTTAAAGGTTTGCTTGATCAACCAATCCTTTATTTAAGCAGCTACATTATTAAGAATAAAGCGGACTATTACAGATTGCTTCAAGAGGTGCGAACAAAAAATGCATGGGAAGAGTGGGTTTTGTATATTTTGACAGCGATTGAAGAAACTTCAATGGAGACGTTAGGCTTAATCAAAAAAATCAATATTGAAATCGAAAAAATGCAGATTGAGATAAGGAGTAGTTTACCAAAAATCTATACTCAAGAGCTGATTGATTTGCTATTCTACGAATTTTACACTAAGACTTCAGTTTTTGAAAAGGAACTATCAATTTCAAGAAAGACAGCAGTCTCTTACCTAACACAACTAGAAAGTAATGGATTTATTCACTCTGAAAAAATCGGGAAAGAAAGAATATATCTTAATTATCGATTACTCAATTTGATCAAGAGCAAGTCTAGTACATCAATCTAGCAGTTTGATTTTTTTGTGAGTCAGTTGCTAATCGTTTAAGTGACCCAAAAGGTTGGTAGATATATCCATCTGGATTTATATATGATTGTTCATAAGTCAGTCAAGAATAGATGTTGATATAAGTCCATTTCAATTCTAGGAGATAAAAATGGGGAAAAAAATATCATTTATTGACAGTGAGGTTGGGGTCGAAGATAAGAAAGTAAATGATTTAGGTGCAGTACGCTATGACCGTGCAATGTTTCATGGTACATCCATTCAAAAGTTTTGTAACTTCATATCTGGTTCTGAGTTTCTATGTGGGCACAATATAATTCATCACGACATGAAGTTCATCAGACCACACATCACAAACGGAATAACAGATAAATACATCGATACATTGTATCTATCACCATTACTCTTTCCAAAGAGACCTTATCATGCATTATTAAAGGATGACAAACTACAATCGGATGAACTTAACAATCCTCTCAACGACTGTCAAAAAGCAGAAGTGCTTTTCTATGATGAGATTAGTGCATTTACTTCATTGCCCTTACAAAGGAAACAGATTTTCTATTATCTCTTACATGCTTATGATGAATTTAGACACTTTTTCGAGTTTGTTGATTTTTCGACAACAGAATCAGATGTCGAAGAATTAATTAGAAACGAATTCAAAGGAGAATTTTGTTCAAATGCGAATGTTTCACTATTAGTGAAAAATTATCCTGTGGAGTTGGCTTATACTCTTGCACTCATAGGAAGCGATGATTATCACTCAATAACTCCTTATTGGCTTCAAATGAATTACCCAAGAATAGATAATGTTATTAAGTATCTTCGTAACACTCCGTGTAGACTTGGTTGTAGTTATTGCACAGATATGCTAGATATTCACAAAGAATTAAAAAGAATTTACGGATACGATAGTTTTCGTAAGTATGATGGTGAGTCACTTCAGGAAGAGGCAACACAGGCAGCAGTTGAAGGTAAATCATTACTTGCAGTATTCCCTACAGGAGGAGGGAAATCCATAACTTTCCAACTCCCTGCCCTTATGTCAGGCAAGACGGTTCATGGTTTGACCGTGATCATCTCACCTTTACAGTCATTGATGAAAGATCAGGTTGACAACCTAAACGAAATTGGAATTATTGACGCTGTAACAGTCAATGGTATGCAAAGCCCAATTGAGCGTTCAGAGGCATTCAATCGAGTTTCAAGCGGTATGGCTACGATTCTGTATATATCACCTGAACAATTACGCTCAAGAACGATAGAAAAACTCATTATGTCGCGCAACATTGTTCGCTTTGTCATTGATGAAGCTCATTGTTTTTCTGCATGGGGACAAGATTTTCGTGTTGATTATTTATATATCGGTGATTTTATTCGCAAATTACAAGTAAACAGGAATGACAAAAAACCTATACCGGTATCTTGTTTCACTGCAACAGCGAAACAAAAAGTCATTAGTGATATCCGCGATTATTTTAAGAGAAAACTTGATCTCGATCTTGACCTCTTTGCTTCTTCAGCTACACGTAAGAATCTTCATTATGTTGTCCTTTTTAAGGAAACGGAGGAGGAGAAATATTCAACTCTCCGATCACTGATTGAACAAAAAAACTGTCCAACAATTGTATATGTGTCTCGAACTAAAAAAACTCACGAACTAGCAGCAAGATTATCTAGAGATGGATTTGAAGCATGTGCATTCAACGGTAAAATGGATGCAAATCAAAAAATAGCAAATCAAGATGCTTTTATTAGGAATGAAGTAAAAATCATTGTAGCAACATCCGCTTTTGGTATGGGCGTTGACAAAAAAGATGTTCGTTTAGTAGTTCACTATGACATGTCGGATTCACTTGAGAATTATGTTCAAGAGTCTGGTCGTGCAGGTCGTGATTCATCAATTCAGGCGGAATGTTATGTGCTATTCAACGACAATGATTTAGATAAACATTTTATACTCCTAAATCAAACGAAACTCAGCATAAGTGAGATCCAGCAAGTTTGGAAAGCGATAAAAAGTATGACGAGGTTTCGAACTCGCATATGTTGCTCAGCTCTTGAGATTGCACGACAAGCTGGATGGGAAGATGTCGTTTTCGATATTGAGACAAGAGTCAAGACAGCAATTTCTGCTCTGGAGAGTGCTAATTATATCGAGCGAGGACACAATGTACCACATATCTATGCAACAGGCATTCATGCGAAAAACATGCAGGAAGCAAGTTCACGCATAGATCGCTCACCTTTGTTTGAGGACAACCAAAAACAAGATGCTAAAAGAATCATCAAGTCATTGATTTCAAGACGAAGTATTGCCAACGCAGGAAATGACGATGCTGAGTCGAGAGTAGACTATCTTGCGGACACACTCGGAATAAAAAAGGAAGACGTAATAGCATCTATCAATTTGATGCGACAAGAAGGGTTACTTGCAGATTCATTGGATATGTCAGCGTTTATATTAAAATCAGATTCCCAGAATAAATCGATGCAAATCCTTGATAGATTCTCAAGATTGGAGACGTTCGTCCTGTCCCAATTACTTGAAGATGGGTGTACGATAAACTATAAAGAACTTAACGAAGAAGGTCTTGCTGCAGGGATTTCGCACTCAAACATTAAGAATCTAAGAACATTGCTCTATTACTTGACGATTAAGAATTATGTGTCCAAAGTAGAAGACGCCGGAAGAAATTCTGTGAAAGTAAGTCCTTCAATAAGTCTAAAACACCTTTTTGAGAAACAGTATCGAAGGATAGATATCTGTAAATTTATTGTTCAAGAACTTTACTCATTGATCGATGATACGGTTGATAGTAATAACGATGAATGTGGTGTCATGTTTTCGTTGGTTGGTTTGTTCAACAAGTATATATCTATACCTAAAATCGATATTGATGTTAAATCAATTTCTATTAATGACATATCGGATGCCTTGCTGTATTTGTCTAAAATCGGTGCGATGAAACTTGAAGGTGGTTTCTTGGTGCTCTATAACGGCATGGAAATTAAGCGATTGATTACGGACAATAGGATCTCATATAAAATTGAAGATTATAAGCTACTTGATGAGTTTTACAAATCGAAGATCAGGCAAATTCACATTGTCGGTGAATATGCGAACCTTATGGTAAAGGACTATAATTCCGCTTTAGAATTCGTAACGAATTACTTCACAATGGATTTTAGAAAGTTTATCGCTAGATATTTTAAGGAAGATCGATCTAGGGAAATTGAACGCAATATTACGCCTGCCAAATATAAACAGCTTTTCGGCGAACTATCGGATCAGCAAGCACAAATCATTAATGACAACGAATCAAAATACATCGTTGTTACTGCAGGACCTGGAAGTGGTAAAACTCGTGTGTTGGTACATAAACTTGCTTCACTCCTTTTACTTGAAGATGTCAAACATGAGCAATTGCTTATGCTAACTTTCTCTCGCGCAGCTGCAACCGAATTTAAAAAGAGATTAACGAATTTAATCGGGAATGCTGCAAATTTCATCGAGATAAAGACATTTCATTCTTATTGTTTCGATATTCTAGGCAAAATTGGTAGTCTGAAGAATGTTGATGATGTGGTTAGGGATGCTACTGAAATGATTAACAACGGCGAAGTAGAACCAGGAAAGATAATGAAGAGTGTTTTGGTAATAGATGAAGCGCAAGATATGGATGAAAATGAGTATGCATTGATTACAACATTAATTAAGGCTAATCCTGACATGCGCTTAATTGCAGTAGGGGATGATGATCAGAATATTTTCGAATTCAGGGGTTCGAGTTCAAAATATATGCGAACACTTCTCGATGAATATGAAGCGACAAAACATGAATTGAGCGAGAATTTTAGAAGTAAAAGTAACATCGTAGCACTTAGCAATGAATTCGTTTCATCATTAAGTGACCGTATGAAATCATTGCCGATTCAATCGACTCAAGAAGCAATGGGTACGGTTGAAATCACTTTACATAATTCATCATTAATGGAAGAAGCATTAGCGAATCATGTTGTTGAGACTTTCTTTGGCGGAAGAGCATGTGTGTTAACAAATACTAATTTTGATGCAATGCAAGTAACCGGACTGTTATTGCGGAAAGGTGTTCGTGCTAAATTGATACAATCGTACGATGGCTTTCGGCTGTTCAATCTATTGGAGGTTCGTTTTTTCTTGAACTATATTGATTCTAGACTCAGTTCACCAGTGATAGATAATGCTTTATGGGCTGAAGCTCAATCAAAACTATCTGAAGTCTATGCTGAAAGTACATGTCTTGAGAATTGTTTGAATATGGCTAGAGTATTCGAAAGTTCAAATAAAATCAAGTTCCGGAGTGATCTTTTCGAGTTCATAAATGAATCCAACTATGATGATTTTTATACGGATGAACTTGACACTATATATATTTCCACAATCCACAAAGCAAAAGGAAGAGAATTTGATACTGTGTATCTGCTCATGAAGAATGTTGTGAATCCAAAGGATGAAGTAAGACGAGCTTTGTATGTTGCTTTAACGAGGGCGAGGGATACGTTGTATATTCACAGTAACACCAACATTTTTGATTCATTCGCAATCGATGGAATCACAAAGAAGAGAGATTCAGGTCCTTACAACGAACCGCTAGAAATTATCCTGCAACTTACGCATAAGGATGTCGTACTCAATTTCTTCAAAGATAAGAAAGAACGGATTATGCAACTTCGTTGCGGATGCAAGTTGGAAATCATCGGTAGCTATCTCAACGCAGAGATAAAAGGTCAAGTACAACGTGTTGCAAAACTATCAAGTGGATTTGTTGAAAAGCTAGAAAACCTTAAGCAAAAAGGATATGTTCCGTCTATTACTACCGTTGGATTTGTTGTAGCTTGGCAGGGGGAAGATGACGAGGACGAATCGGCAATTGTACTGCCGATAATGAATCTTAAGAAACCGTTTATTAGCGAAAATGAGAAATAGCGGTAAGTTTAGCATGTATGTACGTTCTTATGTGCTTTAGTTCGATGATAAACTTTCATGTGAAAAGAGAGAGAAAATTGCCAAAACAAGTTAGAAACAACAAATATTCAAGTCGCGATGACGAACTAAAGATCGACTGCGGAAAATGCAGCGGTTTGTGTTGTGTCGCTCTCTATTGCGCCAAATCCGACGGGTTTCCTTCAGATAAACCGGCGGGGAAGCCCTGTGAATACTTACTGAACGATTTTCGATGTGCGATTCATCATGAGTTAAAAGAGCGGAAAATGAAAGGTTGTCTCGCCTATGATTGTTTTGGTGCCGGACAGAAAGCCACCCGATCTTTCCCTCAAGGTGTGAATTGGATGACCAAACCCTCGGATGCCGATGAAATCTTCGCTGTTTTCCGCATCCTGTTTCAAATGCATCAGTATTTATGGTATCTGCTTGAGGCGGTCGGTCTTGCGGATGATGAAAACACGACACGTGAGATTGAGCGTCTGATTGATGAAAATGAACGGATCACGGGATTGGATGTCCGTCGACTGGTCGAAGTCGATCTGGGAGGATATAAATCCAACGTCGACCGATGGTTAAAGGAAGTGAGTTTCAAGCGGGGATCCGATCGTAGAGAAAGCAAAAACAAGAATGTTCTAGGAAAGAACTTCAAAGGGGCCAACCTTGAGGATGGCGACTTCACGATGTCGTTGATGATCGCTGCGAATCTTAAAGGATGCAAACTCGACGGTGCGAACTTTCTGGGGGCGGATCTTCGTGACGCAAACATAAAAAACACCGATTTGAGTAAATGCCTTTTCTTAACGCAGATGCAGATCAATTCGGTCATCGGAAACAAGCAGACCAACCTACCCTTAAGATTGGTTCGCCCCACGTCATGGGACGATCAATAACTCAGCTGTGAAGCCATTTGAAATTTCCGATAGATTTAAAGTGAGGAAAGAGGGGGCGATGTATGTCGACGTGGAATCCATGGCGAGGTTGCCACAAGAAAAGCGAAGGGTGTCTGCACTGCTATATCCATCGGGCGGACGCCGGAAAAAGGATCGACACAAATCGGATCATAAAGACCGACGAATTTTATAAACCGATCGAGAAAGATGCGAAAGGGAAAGACCGTATTAAAAGCGGACAACTCGTTTTCCTTTGCTTCAATAGCGATTTCCTGATCGAAGAGGCGGATGAATGGCGTAAAGAAGCGTGGAAGATGATCAGACAGAGGAGAGACCTTCATTTTCTCTTCCTTACCAAGCGCATTGAACGCTTTTCGATCGGATTGCCTGAAGATTGGGGGGAAGGCTATCCCAATGTCTCGGTGTGTTGTACCATCGAGAACCAAGTCCGTGCGGACGAAAGACTGGAGATATTTCGAAAGTTATCGATCCGACACAAAATGATCATCGTCCAACCGATGTTGGAGAAGATCGACATCGCTTCATATCTCGACGCTTCCATCGAATGCGTCGTGGTCGGAGGGGAATCAGGGAAGGATGTGCGCCCTTTAGACTTTGATTGGGTATTGGATCTGCGCAGACAATGCATGGAAAACAACGTGAGCTTCGAGTTCAGGCAGATCGGGTCGATCTTCATCAAAGATCACACGGTTTATCATGTGCAGAAGCAGTTCCTAGGCGCACAAGCGCGTAAGGCGAATATAAACTATACGGCCGTACCGGCGTCATCTACAGATTGAACGATTGACAGGGTTCTTTCTTCGGTGGTACTGTTGAAACAACAGGGGGTGAACCATGATTTTCTATCTACCCGCATTCCTTCTTCTCATCATCGCCTATTTCATCAAGTTCAAAAAAGTGACATGGTTGATTTCGGGGTATAATACATCCTCTAAAAAAGAAAAAGAAAAGTATAATCTGGTGAAACTCTGTCGGATGATGGGGAATTTCACCTTTGGTCTATCTCTCATCCTCTTTATCATGGCGACCGTGTCGATGATCCTACCGAAACAAGAAGACATCGTTTTAACGGTTGGATTCATCGCGTTGGCGGTTTACTCCGTCGTTGGGATCGCCTATCTAAATACCGGAAAAAGAGTGTTGAAGGACGAAGGACTTAACTCGTCCTCAAAGTAGAGAAAACCCAATCTATCCCGACAATGGGAACAAGGAGGATGGATCATGAAAGCTTACCGGTTTAGGATTGAATTGGTCGATTCGAATCCGTTGATCTGGAGAACTTTCGTCATTCCGGCGGGAGTCACGTTCAAGCGTCTTCACGACACGATCCAATATGTCATGGGGTGGTGGAACTCCCATCTCCATGCCTTCGTGTTGACCGAGCCGGCGTTACGCATCACCAATGATGAAGAAGGATACTTCGACCAGTTATCGATGATTGAAGAAAAGAAGCAAGGATTACTCGATGAGATCGTAGACCCGCATGGGATCCTTCTGAGATCCCTTGAAACCCCGATGAAGTTGTCGAAGAATTTGAAGATCGATAAATATGTCGAAAAGAACCCTGTTTTCACTTATCTTTATGACTTCGGGGATGGATGGGAACATCGCATTACCCTCGAAAAGATCGACGAGGAGTATAAGTATCCGTACCCCAAAATCCTTGAAGGGGAAGGGGATTGCCCTCCCGAGGATGTGGGAGGCATCGGGGGATATGAAGAGTTCTTGATAATCATGCTAGATCGAAAGAATCCTGCGTATCTTGAGATGAAAGATTGGGCGGAGATGCAGAATTATTCAAAATTCAGGATCAAGGATGTGAATGATTGGATGAGACATGACCTTAGGCTAAAACGGATCTAAAAGAAAGAAAAGGTACGTTATGAACATCAAAGATTTCCGTTATGACGGAAGCAAGAAATTCAACATCAAGGAATTCGACACCAATCAGACCGGAGAATTCAAGGATCGTGAAGACGCGGAATCAAACCGCGACGACCATATCCTTGAACTGCAAGGACTACAGGATCGGTTGTATGCGGAAAACAAAGAAGGCTTGTTGGTCATTTTCCAGGCGATGGATGCGGCGGGGAAAGACGGCGCGGTGAAGTACGTCATGTCGGGGATCAATCCGGCGGGTGTGAGCGTCTACAACTTCAAAGTGCCGACCGCGGAAGAAATGGACCACGATTATCTGTGGCGTGCGATGAAGGCCGGACCGGAACGCGGGAAGATCGCGATTTTCAATCGTTCCTACTATGAGGATGTCTTGGTGGTGAAGGTGCATCAACTGCATCTGAATTCCGATTTGCCCGATCGATGCAAGACCAAAGACATCTTCGAGAAACGCTACGAACAAATCCGCAATTATGAAAAACATCTCTATGAAAACGGATTCCGCATCGTCAAGATTTTTCTGAACATTTCCAAAGACGAACAGAAGAAGCAATTCTTACAAAGAATCGACGATCCCGCGAAGAATTGGAAGTTCGCCGACGGGGATCTCAAGGAACGCGGGTTCTGGGACCAATACATGGAAGCGTATGAAGACGCGATCAATGCGACCTCCACGAAGGAAGCCCCATGGTATGTCGTGCCTTCGGATAAGAAGTGGTTCGCACGACAATTGATCGCGGATATCATCGTAAAAACGATGGAAGACATCGACCCGCAGTATCCGACCGTCGGTGAAGAACGCAAGGCGAAACTGGCGGAATTCCGTAAACTCCTGATGGATGAAGAATAGAATCCATGACTCGTCATCGTCGCGGCAGATTCAAAAAAATGGGAAAGTGGATGGCGGTACTCGCCATCGCTTTTCTCTATCACGAAAACTTTAGTCTGACGACGACGTACTATACATTAGTGGATGAAACGATTCCAAGTGGGTTCAACGACTTTCGGATCGTCCAATTGTCCGATCTCCATAATACAGGGTTCGGGGTGAATCAGCGTGATTTGCTTCGCAAGATCGATGAAGCGCATCCCGACATCATCGTGATCACCGGGGATCTGGTCGACCGTTATGTCACCAATGTCGATCTCGCGATGGACCTTGTGGAAGGAGCGATCAAGATCGCACCCGTCTATTATGTTGGAGGGAACCATGAGGCAAGACTAGAAGATCCGGAAGAATTCTTCAAAAAACTTGAAGCGGGTGGCGTCACGATTCTTCATGACAAAAGGATCGCATTGAAACGTGGAGGTTCATCGATCGATCTCCTCGGGTTAAGCGAGCCGATATTCGGTCTCGCGTATGAAGGGACGTCGGATCTCCGCGAAACGTTACGCCGACTTACGGAAACAACAACGACGTTCACGATCCTTTTGAACCATCATTCCGAGAACCTGGACATCATCGCGGACTATCAAGTCGACCTGGTCTTCAGCGGGCATGCGCACGGGGGGCAAGTCCGGATCCCTTTTCTGATGGATGGGTTGATCGCACCCGATCAAGGGTTCTTTCCGAAGTTTACTTCAGGCATCTATCAGGATCGAAACACGAAGGAGATTGTTAGCCGTGGATTGGGGAACAGTATCCTTCCGTTCAGGGTGTTCAACCGACCTGAAATCGTCGTCGTGACCCTGAATCCGAGAAAGTGAAGAAAATGAGATGAAAAACAATGAAATCATTGCCTTCACATCGTTGGAGGATGCCATCAACGATTGGGCGAATCACTATCGACCCTTAAGTATCGATTATGAACACGGCGCCATGATTTATCGACGGGAATCGAAAGAGGCTACGACCTACCATATCGGAAAAACAATCCGGGGAACCAAAGGTTCGAAGGTCACCCGACCCAATGTGGTACTCGCGTTTCTCTACTTCTACGGCTTCGAGTCGGTTTTTCGATGGATCCTTCATCGCGATGATATCGCGGCGTTCATCCACACCCATCCCCGACCACCCCTGGGATTCAGCTATCGGCGACATTCGAAAGAAGACCTTGGGCTATTAAAGTTGAAACGAATCAGAGAAGTCATCGTGGTTCCCTATGAAAACCTGGAAGTGAACCGTGAAGTCAAATCAAAACCATCCGCATAACGGATGGTTTATTTTAGTCGGGGGTTTGTCTGGACCGGACATCCTCGAGCGCCCTGCGAAACTGGGTTTCGTAGAGTTCTTTATAGACGACGCTGTTTTCCACTAGATCGCCGTGTTTACCGCTCTCGACGATTTCCCCATGGTCGAGTACGAGGATCGTGTCGGCGGCCATGATCGTGGAGAGACGATGGGCGATGATGATGCTGGTGCGGCCTTTCAGCAAGGGGTCCAGGGCATCCTGGATCAAACTTTCGGAAATCGAATCCAGCGACGAAGTCGCTTCGTCAAGGATGATCAAGGCGGGATCCTTCAGCAGGACCCGTGCGATCGAGACCCGTTGTTTCTCCCCGCCGCTCAGTTTGATCCCCCGGTTACCGACGATCGTATCGTAGCCCTGGGGCAACCCTTGGATGAAGTCATGGATGTTCGCCTGTCGGCACACATCGATCAGTTCATCTTCCTGCGCATCCGACTTGGCATAAAGAAGATTCTCGCGGATCGTCCCGTTGAAGAGATAGGTATCCTGCGTCACGACGCCGATGGCACGGCGTAAAGAAGAAAGGGAAAGGTCGCGAAGGTCGATGCCGTCCAACGTGATCTTGCCACCACCGACGTCATAGAGGCGTACGATGAGGTTGATCAAGGTGGATTTCCCCGCACCCGAGGATCCGACGATGGCGACCGAATGGCCAACCGGGATGTCGAAAGTAAGGCCCTTCAATATCGGTTGACCCGGATCATAGGCGAAATCCACATGACTGAAGGCAAGTTCGCCCCGGAACGACGACAACGAGATCGCGTCTTTCTTTTCCTGGATTTCGATCGGTAGATCGAAATAGTCGAAGATGCGGGTAAACAAAGCCAACGAGCGGATCAAGTCCACCTGGATATTCAAGAGTTGATTCACCGGTTGATACATCCGCGACAACAGAGCCACCATGACCGTGACATCCCCGACGCTCAAGTCCGTCTTTCCATATCGGATCATCAGTAACCCGCCGACGAAGTACAACAACAAGGGACCGATCCCCGTGTAGGTGCTCATCGCGACCCTGAACCACCGTCCCGCCATGTTTTCCTTGATCTTCAAACGTGTCATTTCCTGATTGGCGTCACTGTATTTCGCATATTCCATCGCTTCGTTGGTAAAGAGTTTCACCAACTGCTGACCGCTCACATTCATCGTTTCATTGAGGATCTGGTTGATTTCATCGTTCTTGACCTGGGTTTGCGTGGCGATCATCCAGCGTGTCTTACCCACCCGTTTGGTCGGCAGAGCCAATAAAGGGATGATGAGGATCCCGATCGTCGCCAACAACCAATTCTTTTGGTACATGACGATGACGGAGGTGACCAGGATGGCGACATTGCGCAGGATGCTGGTCAAGGTGCCGGAAATCACGCTTTCGACGCCTCCGATGTCGCTGGTCATGCGGGTGATGATGTCCCCTTGTTTACTGGAGGTGAAGAAACGGTGCGACATCTTTTGTAGATGCGCATACATGCGGTTGCGCATCTCGTAGGTGATAAAATGGGCGATCGACGTATTCAGGTAGCTTTCCAATACTCCGATCAGGTTGGAAGCCAAAAGGACGATGACGGAGGCGGCGACCAACCACGCCAAGGCATCGAAATCCCCTGCGATCAACCCTTCATCGATGATCCGTCCGGTCAATACCGAAGGAAGCAATCCCAGGATGGAGGAAACAAGGATCGCGATCACCACCAGCAACAGTTTCTTCCAATACGGCAGAAGATAGCTGAAAATCCTTTTTAATAAGCCCACGGTGATTTTCGGCCGGTTCTGTTTCTCTTCTTCGCTGAGGAATCCCCGGCTTCCCCGCGGCCCCATTCCTTTACTCATGGAATCCCTCCGTTTCTGCCTATGTACCTATCGTACCACGAACTTGTCGGATTTCATGATGTGAATTGCATCTTCGAAAAGGTGCGATGTGCCATTGGTGGTATAATGAATGCATAGGAAGAGAATGGCTGTGTCGTCATCGACCGCGTGCATCTTCGTTTCGATCTCGAGGTTCGACCGGCCGTTCAGGACGGTTTTTTTATCCGTCGACTCTTCAAAAGGAGAAGAAACTTGAAGAAATACACACGCGATATCCTCTATGGCATCCTGATCATCCTTTTGATTACGGTGGCTGAACTTTTGGTGACCCTCCCTTTCGGATCGCCGAAGGACAGCCTGCGCGCAACGCTATCCGCTTATATGAACCTTGAGTTTCTTTTGACCGCGATCCCGGCCGGACTCATTACGTTTCTGATCGCGCGTCAGCTGAAGACAATAAGCAAAAGCCAGGCGCTTAAACGCGCGATCCTTTGGACCGCGATGGTTTTTCTGAACTATCTCTGGATCGGAGTGCTGAACCTCAACGCCGACCTCATCTTCACGACGATCGGCATCTATGTCTTGCTTCTTTGCGTTTTCATCGGACCACTTGGTTTTGCGCTTTACGCTCACCTTGAATAAGATTTCTTGGTATAATGGAAACACGGAATCCGATTGAAACCGATGAAAGGGAATCATGGAAAAAACGAATCAAAGTTTACTCGGTATCGATGACTACATCGCGTCGTATCCGCCTGAAATCCAGGAAAAACTACAGTCCCTACGTAAAGTGATCCGTGAAACCGCACCGACGGCGAGCGAGAAAATCAGCTACGGGATGCCGACGTTCTATCTGTATGGGAATTTGGTCCACTTCGCGATGCAGAAAGCGCATATCGGGTTTTATCCCGGCCCCAGCGGGGTCAGCGAATTCGCGGATGAACTAAAAGGGTATAAGACATCCAAAGGCGCCATCCAGTTTCCGATCCGCGACCCTTTGCCTTTCGATTTGGTCAGAAAGATCACAGCCTACCGTGTCGAGGAAAATTCGCGATGGGAATTGGAAAAGAAGTCGTCGAAGAAGAAATAGGGAAAACTACGGGGGAAAAACATGATCCAAAGAAACAGCGTACCGATTCTTGAATTCGATCCGAATCCTGAATCGTTGATCGAGCCAAGCAAACTTGTGGAACGGCGAAACATCCCGTCGCATTGCGTGATGGTCTTTTTCCGCGATGTCCTGGAGGCCTTGAAACGTGAGGGCAGACTTGTCGAAGTCGCTTCTTTCGTCTGTGAAACCGTCGAACTTCCGGTCTATGAAATGGAAGTGGAGGGTAGGAAGTTCTGCATCACCCAGGCGTTCTTGGGAAGTGCGGGGATCGCCGGTCAGTTGGAGGAGTTGATCGCCATGGGCATCGAGAAATTCATCGTGGTCGGCGGCGCCGGGGTGTTGCGTAAAGACATCGCCGTCGGGCACTTGATCCTGCCCCGAAGCGCGATACGTGACGAAGGGGTTTCCTATCACTATCTCCCGCCTTCACGGGAAGTGGACTGTCCGGTCGGATCGTTTGCGATCCTAGAGCGCGAAATGAAGAAGACAGGCATTCCTTACTTGTCGGGTAAAACCTGGACGACGGATGCCTTCTACCGCGAAACCCGCGATAAAGTCGATTTACGCATCGAGGAGGGATGTTTGACGGTGGAGATGGAAAGCGCGGCGCTGTTCGCGGTCGCTACCTTCCGCAAGGTCTCCCTGGCGCAGATCCTCTACGGCGGCGACGATGTCAGCGGTGAACGATGGGACCATCGTTCCTGGCAGGGGAGGTCGGAAATCCGGCGTAACCTCTGCGAGTTGGCGCTTCGAATCTGTCTTGAACTGTAAGGATCGACCTTACGAAGGAGAAACCATGATCTCAAGAAAAAGTGTACGGCGATACAATGTCCTGAGTTTGCTTTCGTTTCTGGTGATGGTCGGCGTCAACGCGCTGGCGAACATCCTGCCGATCAACGGGATATCCACCGGGGCGATCTCCGACTCTTATCCCAACCTATTCGCACCCGCCGGGTTTACGTTCGCGATCTGGGGTGTGATCTATCTGCTTTTAGGCGTGTTCATCTACCATGCGTTCAGAAACGCGGAACGCGGGATCCTGCGGATCCACTTCCGACGCATCAGCCTCCTGTTCATCGTCAGTAACCTCGCCAATTCGGTTTGGATCTTCACCTGGCATTATCGCGTGCTCTGGCTCTCGATGATCCTGATGCTTGTGATCCTTGGGTGTCTGATCTTCATCAACCGAGCTTTCCTCACCCAACGTCTCACCCGCGACGACGCCGTGTTCGTGAAGATCCCGTTTGGCGTCTACTTCGGGTGGATCACGATCGCGACGATCGCCAATGCGACGACGCTTCTGGTTAGTCTGGGATGGAACGGCGGCTCGATCGCGGAAGAATTATGGATGATCCTGATTCTGCTGGTCGCGTTGGCGATCGGCGGTCTGAGCGCCCTTAAGCTTCAGGATTTGTCCTACCTGGCCGTATTGGTCTGGGCGGAATTCGGGATCCTGATGAAACATCTTTCCGACGACGGCTTCGATCAAGCCTATTCCGGCGTCATCCTTATGGTATCGATCTCCCTTGTCATGTTTACCCTCATGGGGATCTTCATCCTTTATCTCAACCGACGCAAAGCGTTGCGCAGAACCTAACCCGAACCGTCCAACGACGGTTTTTGTTTGACATCGCAAGATCAAACGGGTAATATGATTAGGTAACCTAACTAAAAGGAGCCGCCATGTACAACGACGAACAAGCAGCCGATTTTATCGCACAGTTTTGCCGGAACCAAGTGAATGTGAAACGTAGCCTGCCGATCCGATCCAGCGACATGGGGGTCATGATTTATCTATCCCATCATCAGAAAGCGAAAGTGAAGGATGTGTCCGATTTCTTTGATGTCGCAGGGGCGACCGTCACTGAAATGATCCAACGACTCGAAAAATCGGGCATGATCGTGATCCATCAGGATGGACAAGATCGACGTGTCAAACGGATTCAACTGAGCGACCAAGGGATAAGGTTTGTGGACGAAACACGCGTGTATTACCTGGATTCGATCCGGTCCATCCGTCAAACCTTGGGGGAGGCGGATTTCGAGCGGTTCATCTCGCTCATCCAGCGGATCAATGAAAGCCGTGTCAAGCCATGAAAACTTTCGTGACGGGAGCGAGCGGGAATGTCGGTTTCCCTTTGATTCGTTATCTGCATCAAGCGCATGTCGAAATCAAGGCAGGATCCACGGATCCCGTCGCGCTAGGCACTAGACTTCCGGTGGAGGTCGAATGCGTCGACTTCGATTTTCTGAATCAGGAAAGCTATGATGCTGCTTTACATGATGTCGACCGCGTTTTCCTGATGCGTCCGCCCCATTTGGGGAATCCGAACCAACTTTATCCGTTCATCGACGCCATGGTGGAACGCGGCATAGGTTTCGTGGTCTTCCTCTCGTTGATGGGGATCGAGAAGAACCCCGTCCCGCCGCATGCGAAAATCGAAAAATACATTCGTGCGTCCGGGTTGAACCACGCGTTTGTACGGCCTGGATTCTTCATGCAGAATGTGAGCGGGGTCCATGCCTGGGAGATCTGTCGAAACGACGAGATCCTGATTCCGGCCGGCAGGGCGAAAACCAGTTTCGTCGATGCGGAGGATGTTGCCCTGGCGGCATCGATGATCCTGCAAGACCCGCTTTGCCATGCGAAAAAAGCCTATACGATCACCGGACCGCGATCGCTCGACTATGACGATATCGCAACCCTCCTCAGCGAGGTGACCGGACGGACCGTCACCTACCGAAAACCCGGTTTTTCAACCTATCGCAACCATATGCTGAAGGTAAGGAAGCTTGACCGGACCTATGTCGACGTGACGATCGCCTTGTACTTCATGACCCGTCTCAACACCGCAAGCAAGGTCACCGGCGATTTTGAGCGATTGTGTGGTAAAACGGCGACCGATTTCGAAGATTTCGTCATCCGCAACAAGGGAAAATTCGAGAAATCGCCAGAATAACGAAGATATTCTTTTGTTTGTTTGATAATCAATCAAAAGAATCATTTGAAAAATGGTAAAATAGATAAAGCAAAAAAGGAGAAATCGCTTGGATCTACGTACAATGCTGATCGCGATCATCATCACGACCTTGACGTATGCCGGGATGTTGGGTTTGATCGCCTATCTTAGAAAAGAACCGGTGCTACGGTTTTATGCACTCGCGTTTTTCGTGGGCTCTTTCGCCTATTTCATCGCCTTCATCTCGGACGTCGATTCATGGATTTCAATCCTTCTCTTCAACCAACTTCTCCTCACTTTCATCGCCTTGGTCACTTCGGGTTTGCGCCGGTTCTTCGGCGTCCATCCTTGGCCGCGTAGAATCTGGCTCTATCTTTTCGTGAATTTCGCGCTTTTCATCTATGGCATCTACATCCAGCCTTCCTACGTGTTGCGCGTTTTGTCCGTTACGTTCTGCACCTATCTTTTACTCGGGGACCTGTTTGTTTCCGTTTGGCCGAAGATCGCGAAACTGGGGGAAGGGTGGCGTCTTGCGTTCGAGATCCTCTTCGGCATCCATCTCATCCTGGTCACCTTACGCCTAACCGCCGTGTTCGACCCAAGCCCGATGAATTTCTGGATGGAACGTGAAGCAAGCGCGTCCATCAGCCTGCTACTCTCCCTGGTCATTTTTTCCCTTTGGGCGATCGGAATCGTCGTTCTGGATACGTTTCAGGTCATTTTGAAACTGAATGCCAAGAACAGCGTCTTGAGCGACTTGGCGATGAAGGATGCATTGACCGGCATCCCCAACCGACTGATGATGGACATCGAACTGAATCAATTCATGGCGTTGGCGAAACGCTTCAATACATCGATTTCCTTCATCATCGCGGACATCGATTTCTTTAAGAAAGTCAACGACGACTACGGTCATGACGTCGGGGATGCCGTGTTGATCCAAACGGCGACGATCATCAAGGATGTCATTCGATTGACCGACCGGGTCTACCGGTGGGGCGGGGAAGAGTTCTTGATCGTGGCGCCGCATACCGATCTGGAAGGGGCGAGGATCCTTGCCGAAAAAATCCGTTTGAAGTATCAAGAAGCGACGTTCAAGAGCGTCGGCAAGCTGACCATCAGTTTCGGCGTGGCGGAGTATTATCCCGACGAGTCCCGCGAGTTATGGTTCAAGCGTGCGGATATCGCGCTTTACCATGCGAAGTCCGGCGGGAGAAACCGGGTCGAAACCTGGAAACCGACCGGGGCGTTGGATGAAGAATTCACCAAGATCCGGTGGCAGGAGCGATGGAACAGCGGGAATCCGACCATCGACCACCGTCATCAAGAACTCATCGGAATGACCAATACGTTCTTTGAAATGGTGTCCCAAGCCACGCATCCACACGAGATACGGGAACATTTCACGAAAATCATAACGCATCTCAAAATCCATTTTCTCGAGGAAGAAGAAGTGTTGTCCTCGATGGATTACGATTGCTTCCAACAACACCAGACGATCCATCGCCGGTTATTGAGCGAACTCAGTACGATGCAGGAAAACATCGACAACGAGAAACTGGATTATCGTACCTATTTCGTTTTTTTGGTCGGGAAGGTCGTCATCGGCCATCTCTTGACGGAAGATACGAAGTTCTTCCCTCTGTTTCAGGAAGGATCCGCGATATGAATCCCTTCAGTGTGTTGAGTTTCAATATCCGTTGTGAATACGGTGCGGACGGTCCAAACGGTTGGGAGTATCGCAAAGAACAAGTGTTCGACCTTTTGCGTATGTCCGATGCGGATTTGATCGGATTTCAGGAAGTGACGCCGATCCAGTCAAACGACCTCGGTCATCTCTTGTCCGGTTATTTCGGTTTGACGATCGGAAGGGATGACGGGATATCGGGTGAAGCCACGGCGATCTTCGTCAAGGAAGAGAGATTCGATATTCTGGATAAGGGATATTTCTGGTGTTCGGCAACCCCTGAAAAAGCAGGGTCGATCGGATGGGATGCGGTATTTCCCCGCATCGTCGCCTATGTCGTACTTAAAGACAAACAAAGTCATGCGGAATTCTGTTTCTTCAATACCCATTTCGACCATGTCGGGAAGATCGCGCGACGTATGAGCAGTCGCTTGTTGATCCAAAAAGCTCAAGAGATATCCCAGGGGAAAGCGATCCTTGTGGTCGGGGACTTCAATGCGAAGCCCAGGACGGAAACGATTCGTTTGTTTTTAAAGAACGGATACAGTGAATCCAAAAGAACGATCAAGCCGAAAAGAGGCCAACCTAAGGTTAGCTTCCATGCGTTCCAGTATGATCCGCAACGATCCGATCCAAGCATGGAATGGATCGATTACATCTTCACCAAAGGGTTCCATACCCTCGACTTCGACGTCATCGCTTCATCGGTGAATGGAAGGTATCCTTCCGACCATTTCCCGATATCCGCCACCGTCCAGATCGATTAAGCGATCATCGCCGTGAATTCCCGAAAGGGAAAAGGGGAAGAGTATGATTCTAGCCATCTTTCAAAACTTTTGTATCCTGATTACCGGCGTCGTTTTCGTGATGCACTACCTACGTGAAAAGAACCTGCATGAAATCCGCAGTACCTGGTTTCGCTTTTTCATGGGCGTGATCGCCGGGGGCATCGCGATGGTTTTGCTGGGGAGTTCGTTTCTGGTCGATCCGATCCGACAGATCGTATTGGACTTCCGTTATGTGCCGGTCTTCGTGATTTCGATTTACGGCGGGTGGATTTCTACCCTCGTGGCGACCCTCATCATCGCGACCTATCGATGGGTCATCAACGACATCTCCGCGGTATCCACCGCGATGGCCCTTGCGACCGTTTGGATCGGGCTTTCCTATAGCGTCATCTTCTCCGTACGTAAACCCCTGCTTCTGCGGGTATCGTTGGCGATGCTGGTCCATACGATCATCATGTATTTCGCGTCGTACGCGATTTTCGATACATCGGCCTTGCGCCTTCAAACCTTGATGATCCATCTCTTCATCACTTTCGCCGCCTCGTACATCGTCTGGAAATACGTCGAATTCGCCTTGGGGGAAATCCGGGTCTATCAGCGTTTCCGCAGCGAAGCGACCACCGACTACCTGACCAGCCTAAGCAACCGACGCAAGTTCAGCCACGAACTCAACGCAGCCATCCAGCGATGCCAGCGTAAAGACGAGACAATTTCCCTCCTCTACCTGGATATCGACCGGTTCAAAGCCATCAACGATGAATTCGGCCACGCGATCGGCGACGACGTATTACGCAAGTTCGCCGGCGTCTTGATGATGACGTGTCGGATTTATGATGGCCTTTACCGCATCGGCGGGGAGGAGTTCGCGGTGATCCTGCAGGATTGCACCCTTGAGAATGCCCGGATCGTCGCGGAACGGATCCGTCAGAACATCCTGGATTTCGAATACTCGCTCACCGGAGAGGCCAACGTCACCACATCCGTCGGCGTGGCCGGATTTGTCATGGGGATCAGCGCGGAAGAAATGATGGGGAAGGCGGACGATGCCTTGTATCAGGCGAAAAACGCGGGACGCAACTGTGTCTATGTCGCGTCGATGGAAAAGAAATCAACTACGGTTCAATCGAGAAACGATGATTTCGCGATCCATGCCTTGTGAATGATGGAAAGCGATTCAGTGGTTATAAAATAGGAAAGAAGGAAAGAGATGGAAAACTGGGTAAAGCAAGTTCGTCGTGATCTTCATCGTATCCCGGAAATCGGGTTTGACCTGGATCATACCTCGAAGTATGTGGAAGACCGGTTGATCGAGATGGGATATACGCCGATATCGACGGCGAAGAGCGGTTGGATCGTCGTGATCGAAGGGGAAGAGTCAAAGGCGATCGCTTTTCGAGCCGACATGGATGCCTTGAATGTGGAAGAGAAGACCGGGGCGGTGTTCCGATCGACCCATGCCGGCCGTATGCATGCCTGCGGACACGACGGTCACATGACCATGCTTTTGGGTTTGGCGAAATCGTTGGTGGGACGGAAGTTGAAGAAAAGCGTCGTGTTGATTTTCCAACCGGCGGAAGAAGGACCGGGAGGTGCCAAACTCATCGTAGAAGAAGGGGTTTTCGCCACGCACCACATCACAAAGATCTTCGGGATCCATTTGTATCCCGGCATGGAAGAAGGGAAGTTCGGTCTGTTGGATGGAGCGATGATGGCAAGCAACGGTGAATTCGACCTTGAAATCCAAGGGAAGAGCGCGCATGGCGCCCAACCCCATCTGGGTAAAGATGCCATTCTCGCGGCTTCCGCTCTGATCCAAGGCTACAATACGATCGTATCGCGCGACATCGACCCTTTGATCCCGGGAGTCGTCACCATCGGGACGATCACGGGCGGTGAAGCCCGCAACATCATCCCCCAAACCGTGAAACTGAGCGGGACGATCCGTAGTTTCGATGAAGATTCCTACCGCCTCACCAAAGACCGGATGCTTCAGATCGACCACGGGGTTTCACTCATGTACGACGTGGCGATCGTCAACGATCTTCGGGACTATTATCCGCCGGTCGTCAACGACACGGAGCTTTACCGATTGGCGAAAACCGTGTTGAAGGAAGAGGAAACCCGGCCATTGAAACCGATGATGTTCGCGGAAGATTTCGCGTTCTACCAACGCGTCTGTCAAGGGTTGTTCGTGATGTTGGGGACGCGCAACGAAGCGGCAGGGTATATCCATCCCCTGCATTCCTGCTATTTCAATTTCGACGAAGACGTGCTTTTAAAGGGCATCGACTATTATCTGCGCATCGCGCAAGCCCTGGATGTCTTCGCATAAGGAGGGTTTCCCCATGGCCATCGACGCCGTCAAAGCTTATTTCGCAAAATACGATCTTCTTGATCGTATCCAAGAGTTCGACGTCTCGTCCGCGACGGTCGAACTGGCCGCGCAGGCATTGGGGGTCGCACCCCAACGCATCGCCAAGACGCTTTCATTCCGCAACGACCGGTCGTGTCTTTTGGTGGTCGCCGCCGGCGATGCGAAGATCGACAATCAGAAATTCAAGGCGCACTTCAACATGAAAGCGCGCATGCTGACGCCGGAGGAAGCACTTTTATTTACCGGGCATGCGGTGGGCGGGATTTGTCCGTTCGCGATCCCTGAAAACGTGGATGTCTATCTCGATGCGTCGCTCAAACGGTTCGCGACGGTTTTTCCTGCCTGCGGTTCCGCCAATTCTGCGATCGAACTGAGTCTTCATGAACTCGAAAAGGTCGCGAGAAGCAAGGCGTGGGTCGACGTGTGTAAGGTCGCGTAAGGAGTACCATGCGTACGCCGGAAGAAATGTTGAAACTGATCCTGGACGTAGCGGATCGCGACCCGCATGTTTTCGCCGTCGGTCTGCAGGGCAGCCGGAGTCGCGATCGTGACGTCGACCGGTTCAGCGATTTCGATGTCGTCTATGTCGTGGATCGCTTGTCGCCTTATCTTGATGATCCGCAGTGGATCGACCGCTTCGGAAAACGTCGGATCCTCCAGACGCCGGATGATTTCTACAATTCTAACGTTAACCGGAATACCGCGTCGAAGTTCACCTGGCTGATGCAGTTCGACGATCGAAACCGCATCGACTTGACACTCATCGAAAAAGAAGATAGAGCATTGGAATCGCTTCAAATGAAAGTGATCCTTGATAAAACCGGTGCCATCGCATCGCGCGTTCCCACCCTTGAAACCCACCCGAATCCCGTGTTCGACGAAGCCGAATTCCGGGATACCGTCAACGAATTCTGGTGGTTGACCTATTATGTCGCCAAAGGAATCGTACGCAGGGAAGAACTCTATGCGAAAGCGTGTTTCGACATCCTGCTTGACATGACGGCCAAGGTTCTACGCTGGACGGTCTTCGAAACAAACGAAGACGCACGGATCGGGAAATTCGACCGGCATCTTCAACGGTATCTCGACCCGTTGCTTTATCAAGGCTATCTGGAGTGTTTTCCGACCTGCCGGCTTGACGATCTGGCACGAAGACTGATCCGCTGTATGACCTACTTCGAAGAAGCCGCACAACGTCTTGCGGATCGTCGATCCTTGAAGATGATGGAAGATACCCAAACGATTCAAAACGAGATCACATCGATCTTGAAAGAAACGGAAGGTTTGGGATTGTAACGATTTACACCTGCCTGGAATATCGCTACAATAAAGATGGAAAAGAAAGCGAGGAACTCGTTTTAATGGATATCGTAACATGGTTTAGAGGATTGGATCCGGTCATTCAAGCCCTGTTCGCAACACTGTTCACCTGGTTTGTGACGGCGTTGGGCGCAGGCATGGTTTTCTTCTTCAAAGAAATCAAACGTACGGTCTTGGACGGGATGTTGGGGTTTGCGGCAGGGGTCATGATCGCCGCGAGTTTCTGGAGTCTGTTGGCCCCGGCCATCGATATGACGGAAGCGGCGGGCGGGATCCCCTGGTTGCCCGCGGTCGTCGGATTCCTGGTCGGAGGCGGATTCTTGTGGCTGGTCGACCAAATCATGCCCCACCTTCACATGGGCAACGAAGACAATCAGAAAGAAGGCGTCAAGACGTCCTTGCGTCGTTCGACCCTCTTGATCCTTGCGATCACCTTGCATAACATTCCGGAAGGCTTGGCGGTCGGCGTGGCGTTTGGCGCCATCGCGTCCGGCATCCCCGAAGCTTCCCTGGCCGGAGCGCTTGCCCTGGCCATCGGGATCGGCCTGCAGAACTTCCCCGAAGGTGCGGCGGTATCGATTCCATTACGTCGCGAAGGACTCAGCCGGTTCAAGAGTTTCCTTTACGGCCAGGCATCCGGATTGGTCGAACCGATCGCCGGCGTCCTTGGCGCCTACGCGGTCATCGCGATGAAACCGATTCTCCCCTATGCGTTATCGTTCGCGGCCGGGGCGATGATCTACGTCGTCGTGGAAGAACTGATCCCCGAGGCGCAGTTGGACAAGAAGACCGACATCGCCACGATCGGCGCCATGCTCGGCTTCGCATTGATGATGTTTTTGGATGTATCCTTAGGTTAACCAAGACAAGGCGACTTGTCTTTTTTTATGAACATCCGGATTCAAACGATGTTTTCCACCCCGCAATCGGTCGATGCATTGTCATCGAATCGTTCCGTGCGTTTTGTGCTAAAATAAACCTAGAGGAACGATTATGAAACACGAATGGCGTAAAGATGAGAAATCGTTGTATCTTCCCAAAGACACACCGCAAGCCGTCACGGTACCGGTGTATCCCTACATCGCGATCCATGGGGAAGGGGATCCCAACCAAGCGGATTTCCAACGTCGGGTCGAGTTGCTTTTCAGCGTCGCCTATGGCGTGAAGATGGCACCGCGCAAAGGCATCCAGATCGACGGATACTTCGAATACACCGTCTATCCGCTTGAAGGTATCTGGGATTACAGCGACCGTGCGAAGAAGAAAGGATTGACGGGCAAGGAACACCTCGTGTACACCTTGATGATCCGTCAACCCGCTTTCGTCACGCAAAAATTGTTCGAACGTGTCGTAACGTTGAAGAAATACGACGACACCGACCCTTTATGGAACCAACTTGAATTCATCACCCATGAAGACGGCGAATGCGTCCAGATCCTTCATGTCGGACCGTTCGACGACGAACCGGAAAGTTTCGCGAAAATCGAAACCTATCTTGAAGAACACGGGTTACGGCGGATCGACCGGCGTCATCGCGAAATCTATCTGTCCGATTTTAGAAACGTAGCGCCGGATCAACTTCAAACCGTGTTAAGGGTCTTCGTCAAGAAACCCTAAGTTCGTGGAGGCCCCACATGAAAAAGCGCATGCGGTCTTGGTTGACACCGATACCCCGCAATCTTCGTGAAGCATTCCAACAAGAAATCACACGGATCAACCTGCGACGTTTGATCGGGATTTCCATCACGCTCTTCTTCATCGCGTTGGTTTTACTGGTCTTCGAAGATTCATTCTTCCACATCGGCCCCGTCATCTTCGCGTTCCTGATCGCCAGTCTTTTACAGATCCCGCTGTTCTTCGTCGCGTTTCGCTATCGGTTGAAAATCAAACGATCGCTGATCCAAGCGCAAACCTTGGTTTATCTGCTGAGCGTCATCCTCTTCGGGATCCAACTCTCGCTTCGCCTTACCACGCAACCCGGCTTGATTCCCCTGTTTCTGATCATGAACCTCGCGATGGCGGCGATCCTTTACCTCGATATTCAAACCAGTATGCTGGTGTTCACCTTCGCCGCCGTGCTTTTCACCTTTTTGCTTCCTTCATTTCAAAGCGACGCGACGCTTGTATTTATCACCCTCATCAATGTCTTGATCTTCATTTTCATGGTCTGGCTCTTGAACCGGATGATCTATCGGATGAAGGTCGACGGGTTCGCCCTGGAAAGAGAGTTGAAGGAGAAAGACAGGGTTTTAGCGGAGATGAACCAACGCGATCCCTTGACCGGATTGGATAACCATACCTCTTCCTTCCGTAAACTCTACGAAGAAGCCGCCAAAGCAAAGAGGATCGGATATCCGATCAGCCTGATCCTTTGCGACATCGACGACTTCAAGCACATCAACGACACTTTCGGACATCCGGCGGGCGACCACGTCCTGCTTCGCATCTCCCAAACGATCCGGGCGACGCTTCGGACCACGGACATCGTCGGGCGATACGGCGGTGAAGAATTCATCTTGATTCTCCCCGATACCGATCTGGATGCGGCATGCATCCTCAGCGATCGATTGAGCCAAGCGATGACAAAAACGAATTACGATGTCGATGTGAATGTCACGATGAGCAAAGGAATATGCCAATACGATGCCGGACAATCGATCGACGAGTGGATCCGTACGACCGACCGTCGTCTCTATGAAGCCAAACACAATGGGAAAAACCGCTTCGAGAGCGGAACACGCCTACATCAACGTACGTAACTGGGAAAGAGGAAACGCCATGCCGTTGAATTTGATTCGATTACCGCTTGAAAACGTGAAGAACTGCCGGGATCTGGGAGGGTATCCGACCCCGCAAGGCATCACGAAATGGCGAAGTTTCCTGCGTAGCGGGGATCTTGGACGAATGAACGATCAAGAGGGGAAGGTGCTTCACGACTTCGGAGTACGCAGCGTGATCGACCTTCGATCGCCGGAAGAATGCGAACTCTCGCCCAACCCTTTGGCCGCCGATCCGCGCTTTCGCTATACCATCGTCGATCTGATCCCGCGCCCCCTCGACGGGGAGACCTTCATGACCCGCGACTTAAGCAAGATCACCCTGGGCGACCTCTATGTCTCCATACTTGAACATAAAAGGCAGATACAGCGCGTGTTTACGCAGATCGCGGACGCCCCCGCGGGAGCCGTCTTGTTTCATTGTACGGCCGGCAAGGACCGTACCGGGGTCGTCGCCATGCTTCTTTTGGGCTTGGCGGGCGTCGATGAAAAGGACATCCTCTGTAACTATCAGGTATCTTCGACCTACCTCGACATCACCCACGAAGTCTTGCGCCGCGTCCCCGTCAACATGCTGGAATCGCGACCCGAATATCTCAAACAAGCCATGGACCACATCCAAAACCGCTACGGAAACATCGAGAAGTACTTCGAAGCCTGCGGCTTGGACGCTTCGATCCAGTCGAAGATCTTATCGCGTATGATTGAATGACGATCGATGATCAATCGGATTGAAAGGAGAAACACGATGAAAAGAAGACGTTCTGTTTCGATGGTGTCCCGTTAATCCCATGGAGAAATCTCAACGAATCAAAGGATGCGTCTTTGGCGGCGCGATCGGGGATGCCTTGGGTTGGCCGGTCGAGTTTTTGTCTCTTTCGGCGATCAAACGGAAATACGGGGAAGACGGGATCCGGACCTT